>Ga0131853_10006862_pt1 | contig 20566 bp, 10 predicted proteins | sample TergutLab28metaG_FD_92764 | JGI IMG/M metagenome (GOLD analysis project Ga0131853, IMG submission 92764) | Labiotermes labralis P1 segment gut microbial communities from Petit-Saut dam, French Guiana - Lab288 P1 (version 2) (version 2) | ecosystem: Host-associated > Arthropoda: Insects >...
ATAACACCAGCACGCCTCAAGTCAGCCTACACAACACAACAAGTACTCGCTAGCTCCTGAAGATGGACGTATTAACGTCTGAAACATGTTGAGAAATATATAATAAAGCAAGTGTCATCTAGTGGGTCAACCTTTATTCAAATTCCATAACGGTGTTGAACATTTTATATAGTGGACTTGCAGATATGATAATAACATGAAAGACAGAATGGCTGTCTTTATTAGTTTTCTTATGTTATTTGTTACTACTTGTCCTGCATATTTTTTTATTTTATTTCTTCCTCCTCCTGTTTCTTCATCCGTTTTTCCTCTCTATGTCGTTATTGCTGTCGTCCTTAATTTTTGTTAATTATAATCCAACTCTTCTCCTTTTACTCGTCCTTTTCTTACTTCTTATGCTGTGTGTGCCGCGATAGCTCAGTCGGTGAAGTGACTAGGCTACGAACTGGATATCCAAGGAATCCTCTTTCGATTCCCAACAGTGGCAAGATTTTCTTCTCTTTTCCGAACATTCCCGACCGGCTCTGGTGCCCACTCAGCCTCGTACTCAGTGGGTGCCGAGAGCGCTTTCCGCGGGGTTTTGTTAAAAAGGGCGTGCAGCTGACAACTCAATCCATATCCGTGTACTCTTGTAGCATGTACTGGGACAATAATTCCTTCACTTATTTCTATGTTCCTTCATCGTCAGTCTCCCTTACCTTTCATGATCTCCTCCTTCGACACTTTCTTCGTCCTATTCTTTCGTCTCATTCATCCTACATTCTACTCCCTACTTTTCGACTGGGCTCACACTTGAGCGGCTATACTAGCCGGAATTTAGCAAAAAATAAATCTAAATGCAATTTTGTTCACCACTGGATGTGTTACTTATGTAGTGCACACTATATGCTTGTAACAATATCCAGTACGCCGTCACGTTTCTGCGAAGGCACGTGATTTCTGGTAATAAGCGCTCTTTGATGGTCAGAGCTTTGCGCAGTTTTAAATTAATTGTATTATCACCACACGGATGTCCCTGTGAAAGTTTGAATTTCACGAATATGCCCTCGCCTTTTCAAACGAGGATAGGCCGACAGAGCCACGGGTCTCTGAGTAAAACGTCACTAGTACCGAGCCTAACAATGGCAGTGTACATAACTATATTTGGTCTGGTTGTCAACAACAGTTAGGTCATAAGTATCACGTCTTCCTTGATATCACAACCTGACTATATTTTGAGAAGAGTTTAAATAACTATGCTCCTCATTATGCAGTTTTCTGCAAATCCGGTGACCTTCTCTATTTCGGATCCACATTTTGTCTCCGTGCCTTGTTCTCACACACCGTAGGACCCTGTCGTTTCTTTCTGTGAGAGATCAATTTTATGTTCTCATATATTTGACAATGATGATATGATTACGACTACCAATAATTCAGATCAGTTCAATACAATTTATTAACGTGTATGCTTACAGCACAACTGCCTAATATATACAGCCAGCACAAAGACACAAACAAAACAAATAACAGTACAGATACTTAAAAACCAAACAGTAAACAAACAAAACAATCCTTGAGGTAGGAAAAGAAGTATAAAAAGTACTAGGGCAAACGCCCTAAACCCAGAAAAAAAAGTAGATAATTGGATATAAAATGACAGGGATTAGCGCTGATTTCGTTTTATGGAAGTAATAGTTTTCCTAAAGATGTCAACGTCTTTTCACACATGACTAGCAGCCGAAACACACCTAGCAGACAAAGGAATCTAGGAGATGATGATGATAACAATATAGAAGAGTGCCGCACACAGCCGCTGACTGTACCCGCCATACTCATTCTTCAGGTTTATCATCTGACGTCTATCAATCTCAGACCCTTTTCTCCCGCAATATCGCATCGTTACTGCGTCTCGTCAGACCGTAATACCCTTCCCTCTGCAGCATAAAACAGTTTTAGTGTCAGTCATGAAGGGTTACGGGTGACGGTATTTTACACACTTTATTGCTGGTTGCAGGACTTCGACAGTTGTCTAGCTCTCCGATAAGAACACGATGTTTCGTAGACTGGATCTGTTTCTATCCTCAGGCGAAATGTTGGGTTCTGAAAAAAACTTTTACCAAGGACCAAAAAACCTCTGTCAGTAAAGTAATTCGACATATACACCGAGCATGTTCAATTTTTTTGACATTCAGAGGACCGTGCATCGCGATACATTCTTATAATAAAACCAATGAGATGCACTAATTTCTCAAATTTATTTTAGGATTAGAACTCTATATGTTTCGGACAGGTATTCTGCCCATCATCAGAAGTCTAGTACTGTATACACAGCAATAGGTATGTGTCACACAGTACTAGACTCCTGATGATGTGCAGAAAACCTTTCCGAGACATGAAGAGTTCTAATCCAAAAATAAATTTGAGAAATTAGTGTATCTCCTTGGTTTTATTGTAAGAAATTATTTTTTCTCTTTAATAAAACATATTCATCTGGCTTAGTCTTTGAGCTCTACGCAATATATACTACCAGCATCCGGCTTTGTCTGTTTTTCTTTGCTTGGTATTGTTCGGTTTAATGCTTCATATGTTTCCCTGAAGCAGGCTTACGTTTGCCAGAAGGACGAGCGGCACTTCATAGGAGCTTTCAGACCCTTCAAATGCTTATGTTTCTCTATAATAAATTCGGTGTGTCTCAGTACCGCCCCCACCCCACCCTTATCGCTCCGTCTGTCTTTAACAGGAAACAAATAGTTACATTGCTACGTGCGTATAATAACTAGCTATATTATTGGTATTTTTTGTATGAAGAGTATTGTTGAAAATCTCAGTGTTTGTGGTTGGTCGTATTTATATTTTGTGTATATATATATATATATATATATATATATATATATATATATATTGCTATGCTCTATAAAGAACTAAAAAACAAAAAGCTAACCATGCGAGTCGCCCAGCCCTCAGTTCAGGAATGAAAGCAGAATAATTGAACATAACATGAGAGAGCAGTATGCTTGTTTTGGTGTGGGAAATTCACATGTCAGAACACACATTACCTCGCAATATGTGTGCGTTTACAAGCCCGCGGTAACAACAACACCCACACCAATGACCCTTCATTAATATATGCAGTATCACATCTGGAGTACCCTACGGGTTCGTTGTCACTAACTTTTCGTGGAAACAGGTAAATGATGATAAAAACTGATCAAGCGTTTTTTATCACTTCGTCTGAAATTATTGTATTTATCCACACACATCCAGGAGTTTGTATTTAATCGAAGAATACGTACAAATTTAGTTCATATCGTGACGGTAGAAAGTGGATCTGCGGTAAAGAGAAAAGAGTCTTGCTGTTTGTGGAAATAACCGCTGTTTGTTGACTTCAACACACGAAATGCGTAAACATGGCACGTGCGCGGAGTAGGCTGAAGTTCCGAATTTAAATAAATTTGTGTTTTTTAACCACTGCGATCGAAATGATTTTAAGGGACACTCAAAACTGTAACGTATGAGACGGCCACGCCAGCCTAACATATAAAGGATCTTATGTTGTGAGACTCTTTTTTCCGTTTCCTCGTTATTTTGCTACCTACCTACCCCGGTAGGATTTTCGGTTAGGCCGGAATTCTCCGATACTCCCTAGTAGTCTATTTTCCTTTGCTCTAATGTTCGTGGTAAAGTAGTGGGCCCTTCACAAGAGATGAAGTTTGCAGCGTTTAACAGTCGTGGTCGCGCTTAGATGGCTACCGATCGCAGGGATATGAAGGGTCGATAAGTAATGGGATACCATTTGTGATCCTGGGACACCGCACAGACTTCCGGGCATGACTGTGCAATCCAGTATGAAGGGGAAAGGTTTACGGCGAATGTACTTGCATGTTTGGACTCCATGTAGCTATTTATTTTCGTTTATCACGGCACACGTGTATCGTGTGTCATCTTTTTGCTCTTCTCTTCTGGAATGGGATATGAGTTCGATTTCCCCCTCTGTTACTCAGTCAATAGAGTAAGCTTTGTGTGAACTGGTTGCTTTCTGTGATGTTCTGTCTCAATTATTAAACATTTCCTCATGAATTCTGGCGCTTTCTAGTGGATGTATAGCAGAGTTGTCAGTACATAACTTCTGCTCTCCCGGCATACAATTTCCGAACGTATATTGAAGAGAATGACAATACAAAAGAGCTTCAGTTTTCTGCGTTTTGTAGAGCAGCTTCTTACAGCAACCCCAAATTATTAAGCTTGAATAAACACATAAAAACAAGTGATTTTTAAAGTAAAACCAAACTGAACTAATATAAATGTGCAGTGTGTGCTTCTGGATGGGCAAAATGTATTAAATCATGTTCATATGCAATAAAATTTAAATATAAACGTAATTTGAGCGGCTTTTATCAGCGGCATTTTAAAACGTACCGTAGTCGTACCCCTGATAAAACGGACTTCGGTTATGAAGGGTTTTTACAGGACATCCCTGAAGATACGTTAGGACCTAATTTGATCTGCTTTGAATAGGCTACATCCGCCTTCTCTCCGATCACCTAAAGTTCGCCGAACATTTCAATCCTCTCGTATCATTCGCAGCTAAGTAAGTGCTGCAATATTTACATTGTCGTTAAGTAACTTGAGACGTATCCACTCTTTGTCCAAAAGCTCAATGTTCTCAGAAGTTATGTCTCTATAATACCGTAATCTCCATTGTCTCCAAGAGATCCTAAAGGCAAGCACCTAAATAACATTTTATAATAGGATACTGTCCTACGGGCCGTTTCTAATCAATTAACAGACAGGTGTGATTTAAGAACAAATTTTTCTTTACATTATGAGTGACATATAACTCTTCTAATTGCTGAATTCCGCGGAATCGCGGTTACATTCCGCAGCGTTGTGAGTCCCTCTTGTGGTTAATATGCCCATCCTTATACAGGTGGCTTATACAGAAACGCAAATGGAACCTATTCCTGAAGACAAGGTAATCAGTTGTTCCAGTAACTTTCAATTTAGTGTAATCTCAGTGGAATAAGGGACTTTTTTAATGCAGATAGATAAATGGACAGACAAACATGTTCAGTCCTTACAAATATGACAAGTACATTAAAAAATGCCTTACAAAGAGCATGTACAATTACGGAGTGGTATCTAAAAATATATACACAGTTTAGATGCTAATACTGCACATATGAAGAAGTACAGTGTTACTTTATTTTTATAGACCTGCTAGAATGATGCTGGGAGAGTAAATGGGAAGTACGTCAAGTATTTAACATTAATCCTGGGGGAAGTCGACTAAGTTGACGACCAAAAACAAATAGTGGAATTGTGTACAAACAGATACAAATAAATGCAAAGCTGGAAAGAGAGGTAAAAAACAGGACTGTCTGGGAGAAGTCCGTTAAGGAGGGGAAGGTCCCCGTTGGAGTGCACTGACATTTAAGCAGAAAAAAAGACGAATAATGAAGACTAGAATGATGTTAGGTGACAAACGAGCGTCGCATTTCATATTGGTGTATTTCCCGAGGTTATAGCAAACAGTGTAAAAGAAAATGGCGTCATTTTAAATACATTTCAGCCTGATAAGTGTAGTTTTAATTAGTACGTTAAGACGGAGAGTGTGTTTGAGCTACAGAGACGTCGAAGAAACGCATATAGAACAACGCCATCATCAAGGTTAAGACTACATTGTTATATGTCAAGTTTGGCACCGACGGAAGAGTGCGGAATAACGATTTCCGAACTGGACGATTTTTCATTCCAGCTAACAATGAATGTTTGTCGACAGTGCTAAGGGCCTTTACACACTGTAACAGTCTGTAAAATCTATGTTCCCGTCAGATTGTGTCACTAAAGCACCCATTTGTTACAGCGTAAGAAGTGGAAACCTTAAAGTTGCAGCACGTAATGAATGAGAAATTTTCATATCGTTGCAAGAAATTGTGTGAGATGTTGTTGCACATTTGCGACAATAGACAATCTCGTCCTTTACCATATCATTAGTGAGTAAAAGGACTTCTTCAGGTGAACACCTGAGGAAGACGTAGCTTGCGAAACCTCGTGTCTGTATAGTGTGGGGTGAGTGTTTTTAAGACGATTTTAAAGGTCTGTTACTGTGTAGTGATGTGTGACAAGTTGCTCCATTGTCAAGAAATTTCATGATGCAGTCTTTCCCGATTTTTGTGTTTTGTCTGACGAAGACACATTTAGAATTAATGGTACTATCATTCGACACAACTTTGTTTATAGGTACACTATAAATCCACATGTAACACGGAATGTGCAGTTGATCTGTCAGATTTATTTTTATTTACGCAGTAATCGCACGTGATGGCTATTTATCTGTGCTGCAGAACACCACTGCACTTCACATAAGCATCTTATTTTTGGAATAAGAGTGCTACTTTGACGAGGACGCTGCGAAAATTCGTTCCCAAAATGAGTGGGGAGCAATTTTCCCATCGATTTTGCCCTGAGATGTGAATAGTTCATAAGAGAAAGGAGGAATATCCGAACCATCTCCTTAATCTTAGGCGTTAGTAGTGGTTTACTCTAACGAGTAAGGTGTAATCTAGAAAACCAAGATCTCTGTGAAGCCTGATATACGTAGACCTAAATGACATTGCTTGTTCTGCGAAATCCCTTACAAACAACAAAAGAAAAATGTATTTCTTTCGCGGGTCTTTATCGAAGAACTGAGGAAAAAGATTCCGGGCTGAATGGTGGTAGGCATTTCCAGAGATCAATTTGTTCTCAGTTTCTCCATGAAAAAAAAATTTTGGTCTGTCATTTTTGTTCCCAAGCATTTGAAACGTGCTACGCCTTCAAAGGATTATGTTCTGCGTTTGTCCTGAGAATTTAACGTATTTCTTAGCTTAATCTGCACTTTCTTCTAGACCAGACTTCTTACGAGAGACTACTGACTCTGCATTTGTCTATATTATATCAATGTTTTCGTCCATTACATAATGGCATAGATCACCACGTGATGTAACCCATTCAAATTTAACGCTCCTTTCTCTTGGGATATTCTCGAAGAAAAGCAGTGGTAGTGAATTCCCCCTTTTCAGACCACTTTTAATAGGAAATATACCGTACAGACATTTGCCTTTCCGGGATTTACTACAGGTTTAATGTAAACAAAGTTTTATTAACCTGAATATTTTATAGGGTTATCAAACTCGATGAAACATATTATACGAAGTTTATAAACAGCTTAATTATTGCCACATTGCTTTCCCACATTGTCTTAAAGTTTTGACGAATGCAAAATATGTGATCAGTACCTGATTTGTCAGGTCGTAATATATACTTATTGCCTCCAGTAATTTCGTCTGCATATGGTGTTAACCTTGACAGAAGGATGTTGGATAACCTTTTATATGTACTCTATAACAGTGTTGCGCATCGATAATTACTGAAGTCTGTTTTATCACCTCTCTCATAAATTATTGCAACTGTTTGACTACTTCTGTGTTGAGGAATCTCTGTATACAATAATTGTTTATGAAATTAATTTAATTGATTCTGTGTAAACATTAAGAATATTCAGCGTAACTCGATATTGGCATTTAAAGTATTCATAAGTTGTGAAAAATATGTATTATTGCGGATTATTTCCGAATATTATAGCTCTAAAGTACCAGAATGTCTTTCCATTCAATATTTGGTTGGAATTGTCACTAAATTGTGCACACACACATTTCAATATCGTTTAAAATCTGAGAACACTAGAGGAAAGTTCACTTGCCTTTATGTGTGCTTCTGACAGTCGACAGTCTTTGAAACGGGAAAATGAATGTACGTGTTGTGTTCAGCATAATCGTTGATAAACTTTAAAGCAATAGGAAGAGAACAACGGCGAGGGAATTTTTTTTGTAAAGTCGAACCAAGTTTCCTGAGTTGTTGAGGTGAATGCAGATGTTCTTGCATTGTTGTAGATATTTGTTTTGTCTAGGGAGATTTGTTGGTAAGATCCCAGTAAGGGACGAAAATATATAAACTTATGTCAGCTTGATTTTGGTTCCTAGTTTGCATCATTTCTTTTGTTAGCAGAATATAACTTGTTTCTCTTTTTTCCTAAATTCCGTTTAAGTTGTTACTCTGTTCAGAAATTTCTGTTACTTCCACTTTTTTTGTTATTGTTAGCGTTCGGTTTGGCTTCATGTTATTTATTTATTTGTCAGTATTTTTCCTCTTCTAAGAAAGTTCATGTTTTTTTTTGTTGTTATTTCCATTGTCGTGTGTAAATAAGATGTAAGATACTGGACTGCAAAAATGATCATACTTATAAAACCGCAAAGGGGGAAAGAAGTATCAAAATACCCCCCCCCCCAAAAAAAAGAAGATAAAACAACTGGACCTAAAATTCCTAAATATCTAAAAGAGACTTTTAATTGTCATATTACATTTTTCACCATAATTATAACATTAACTATTAATAAACTTATAATTAGCTGGACTTGTAAAGGTAAAGCAGTCCCATTACAGGCCTGGAAAGACCCAGAGGGTTCCAGGAAGTTAAGGCTCCCAGATTTCGTGACAACGGCACGGGATGGTGGTAGGTTGTCAGCCTTACGCACTGGCCGCCTTTATCCCCAGGATATATTCCTGGTACTCATTTCTGTTAGAGGCTGAGTCGACCCCAGGGCCATGACATATTAGTTGAGATAATTCATAGACATACTTTTTAAACACTAATAATGTAAGATACAACATTAATCCTAATAAGAACTATTAATAAAGTTGTGTTAATATAGAATAACACTTGGAAATAAAGCATATTATGCAAACCAATTTCTCTGTAAAAGTCGATTGGTCTCCAAGAAATCAAAATTGAAATTGTTCTGAAGTATTATAAGACCAACAGCAACATATGGCTGTGATGTGTGGGTCTTGAAAGAAACCATAAAAAAAAACAAGTTAATGGTATTTCAAAGGAAAGTTTTAAGAAAGATCTTTGGTCCTACAAAAGAAAGAGATGATACATGGAGAATCAAAACAAACGATGAGTTAGATGAATTAATAAGACATAAGAATGTAATAAATCACATAAAAGCACAACGATTGATCCGGTTTCGCCATTTATATCGAATGTCGGAAGAGAGAATGGTAAAAAAGTATGTAAGTGGAAACCAATGCCAATACGACCACAAGGGAAACCAAAGAACAATGGGAAGATGATATAAGAAATGACATTAAGAATTTGAAAATAAAGAATTGGATTAGCTGCATCCAGGATTGTAATAAGTGGAAATTGTATGTTGAGAAGGCCAAAATATTCAAAGATTGAAGTTGTAGCGCCTGAAGAAGAAGAAGAAGAAGAAATATTGAATTTTGTTAGACTATATATTTTGCAATTTATATACCTAGGCCTATATTACTCTTTTATTGCCACGTTTACGAGAGCCTGCCATTTGTACCTATCCTGAGTCTATTGAATCCACTCGTCTTCCTCTATTCCTATTTCTTGAAGATCAGTTTCATTTCTCAAGTTCAAAGCCTCACATACGTGTTATAGTGTTTAGGTCTTTTCAGTACTTCAAGCACAGGATCTTGTTTAATATTTTGTAACATGCTGAATTTTTCGCCAGTCCTTAAACAGACTCCTTCCTGGTTAACCAGCCTTTGTCTGCTTTCCCCGATTGCTTATTCCACATATTCTCAGATATCCTCCGTACATGGAAGCCGCTGCCTCCGTCAGCAACCTGAGGACGTGCCACGACTTGACCAAGTTAAAAAATTGATGATAATTCTAAAGAATTTGCAACATCGGTATGATGCATATGGAAACAATTTCCGATACAAAATCATCCAGTAGACGAGAGACCGAACACTAGCTTAATAACCATCTGTCACGATGGGAGGCTGTAGAATGGTTACATCTGGCTGAGATTAGAGCCCTGTGACGGTCTTGTGAAGGAGGAGACAAATTTTCGGGTTAAAAAGAATGCTGGGATTATTTTGAGCAGCTGAGCGACTGTTAGCTTCTGAAGTGGTAATCTGCTGCATGAAGTTTGTTACTGTCAGCATCAGCAGGCTTAGTGGTTGGCGTCAGATTAAACGCCTGTCCTTTTCTCTGCTCTACTGCAAGCAGCTGTCGCATTCTTTACTGCAGACACAATCTTTCTGTTCTCTAATGTCCTTACACTCAATCTTCTTCCGTAAGACCATTAGTCACATGAGTCCGATTTCAATTATTTATCTTGCGCTTCTAATATATTCTGCAATTTATCTTTAAACACACGCCGATTTCAGTGCCGCTACATTCAGTACGCTAATACAAACTGTGAAGGAGAAAGCTAATTGTTTTTTACAGTATTTCTCTCTGTGCTGCCCACAGCAAACCCAGATCCATCTTTACATGTTATGATTTCTTTCAGGATGTAGGTCTCCTAGAAACCTTGGTTTCTCATGTGGCCTGTTTCTTTAAGGGTTTCTGATGACTTGCATCCATCATCTCCTGCGTGTTAAGCGTGTTTGTTCTGTCCATTTTATTCCGCATGCCTTTAAGTCCCTAATAATAAGACTATAACAGTAGACTTTGATTCGACGGCAGGGATGGTTAGGATAGGTTAGGTTAGGTTAGGTTAGGTTAGGTTTGGTTAGATAGGATATAAATAAGTGGAATTGGCATTTTTAATTAGTTCATAGATTTCATTTTGTATTAATGGACTTTACATTCTGTGACGAAGGGTAACATAGCTGTTATTTTTTGTATATTTAGCCGCATGTATTTATCTATCAACAGTGTTATTTTACATTTTTCTATGCTGGGAGATACATTGTCGTTGGCAAACAGATGGTTATCTTAGTTTAGCGTGGGTTTGAAAGCATTTATATTGCTGGGAATTCCACCCAGTTTTTTCCGGAAACTTCCGAGAAGGACGGTTTTTTTCTGGGAATATCCAGAGATACCAACAACCAAATTAGGGTCCAATTAGAAATCGGAATTTCAAACAATCAAGATTTCGACAAGTGATATCTAGGACGATTTGTTAATTAGCTATTCGGAATATTATTTATTTTACCAGATTTTAATCTAGGGATTACTGCACGATATTTTGGTTGGGGAGGCTAACCCTCAGAGGCAATTTGGTTTTTAAGCAGTTCAGATGTGTTCCACATCTCATCGAAATCTTCGAACTCAAGTCGTGAGTGTAAGAAGATGGATATCAAACAGTTTCGTACTGTCTGATGAAATGTATTGAGTGCCGTCGCTGCTTATTTAAAGCTAATTAAAGTGTAATCAGTTCTAATGCAAGAAGGACTTTATTAAGAACATCCAATGAAGCAAGTGAATGAAATTTTATGTGTTTCATTTGTGAAGTGGCCGCAGAGTGGAACGCTGTGGTGTCCTGCAGTGTCACATTCCTACTCACAATGAGAAGTGTCCCAGCACTTTATCAGCCAAACTGAGCTATTTAAATGTATTTTGAGCTCTGTACTTAACCTCATGTTCACAAAATCCATCTTATAAAAATCCTCTTCCCCTTAGGATATCTTGCTACTGGCGCCCTCTCAGACATCATTGATATATCAGGAATAAAGGTAACAGCAGAGTTAAGCTTGGAAAGAATGTCAAGAACACTGGTCAACCAGATTTTGCAACATGGTTAGAAACAACTGCTTTGCATATTTCATTGCAAAAATCTCAACTTCCTATTTAAAAAAACTTCCACAATATCACATTCTTTTTCAAAAAGCGGATGGCTTTTTGAAAAAAGTACGTACAATTGTAAAAACGTATACATTTCCTTGCCATCATAATTGTGCCCTCTGTCCTGTAGGAGAAGAGAGTATAATATTAAATTTCCAACACATTTCCCAACGTGAAATGCCGTACACTGAACATTCCCACCCTGGTCGTGACCTTGAGAGGATATGTTCGGTACGCGAATTATTACTATCCTGCTCTCAAGAAGAGCTGAAGGATCATCTGCATTCTCTGATGCCAGCCACTTTCCTCACGGTGATCAACAAAGCTACTTGAATCTTTCCAAAGAACAGGCAAAACTCCTATAAAAAAGACTGTGGCAGTGGAACTTGCTGGATAAATATAAAAGAATATCCCTATTCAGAACTGACATGCAAATATACCGGACAATACAGAATAGATTTTCTTTGTTTCTGCAGTGATGGAAGTGACCTTATGGGAGACCAGGGATTTCCACATCATCTTCACTTTCCACTGATGTACTGCAACTACGCTTCAAAGCTGTTGTGTTGCATAATGGGAACTTGATACCACTGGTACCTGTTGTCCATTCAGTGGCTGGGAAGAGAGTTGTAGGAAAGTATGTCAGTCTTACTAAATGCAGCTAATTACATGCAGCAGCACTGTTGGCAGGTGTGTGTGTGGATCTTAAGGTGACTGGAATTTTACACGGACTGCAGGCGGGATAAAAATCGTTGCTGTCTTTTTTTGTGCATGTGGGACAGTCAAGCAAGGGAAAAACTTTGCATTGTGAAAGACTGGACAGCCCCCAAAACTTGGTGTCATGGAGGCTGCATTCCGAATCTCATGAAGATGCTTCTGCATCCACCACACATTAATTTGGGACTTATGAAGAACTCTGTGAAAGTCGTGGACAAAAGTGTTGAGGTTTTCCTCTACTGGAACAGGAACGTGCCAAGTCTTAACAGTAGCAAAGTTAAACGAGGGATCTTTGTCGGTCTGTAAATTAGAAAATATGTGCTTCACTAAAATGTCGGAAGGAAATTGAACTCCTTCAAATCATTGTTCCATGAATCTCTGGGCAACAATAACAGAGAAAAATTACCCAAATATCATACAAATTCTGGTACAGAAATATCATAATTTAGGATGCCAAATGTCATTGAAGACCAACTTCTTACAACCACACGTCAGCTTCTTTGCTGAAAACGTAGTAGCCGTTAATGACGACCAAGTTGGATTGGTTCATCTGGATATAGCTAAAATTGAACAACTGTGTCAAGGAAGGTGAGTGCCGGCTATGTGTGGCGACTATGGCTGGTGTCTCTGTAGTGAAGATAGAACTTACGATAGCAGTTGCTTCTCATTTGGTATTTTAATTAGTACAAAACATAGAGAAAGTAATGTATATCAGTTATTTTATAATTACTTCATTATTACAGATTATCTATTGGTATATATTCTAGGTTCTTCTCATCGTTTTAAAGCATGCAATATGTGTTTCCTGCTCGTAACCCTTGACAGCTCCAACATGAGATCTGCTATAATCAGTAACAAGGTTACATTGAGGCAGGTTCATGCGACCATTGTTACAGTGGAAAAGCAATGAGTATTGCACTACCTGAGTGTGTGTGTATTGGTAGCCTTAGATGTCCAGCATGTAATTTGTATGCCCCTTATTTTCATTTGTGGCCTACCCGCGTTACAATATTGTTCTACATTATCTCATAAATGGTAAAATTTTCGAAAAAAGATACTGAAGACAAAATGTGTGTTTTGATTTGCTCCACAACATTTGTCTTTGTCTGTACTCTTAAAAAAAGAAAATCCTAATTTCTTTTACCGGAAAGTTGAATAATTCGTGGACCCACGCAGATGTCGCACATTTACCTGGCGGTTCACCCAGGCCTGGGGCTCCGTCATGAATCGATTGCGCTCAAAAGCTTACATGTGTTGTACAAAATGTTTGTTACTTTTCAGCTAACGTCTGAAATTTACCCACAGTTGCCTATAGGACAACAGCTACAGCTAGGAACTAAATTGCGCCTGAATCACTTTATACATCTCCATTCTCTTATATTAGCACACAATAAAATGTATTCATCTACTCTCAAGACGGACTCCGATCTATGTATTTAGTAAGGTAGTTAGTCAAAAGTAAAATGTAAGATATATTTGCCCTTGACTCAACAGTGAAGGTGTGTAAAGATACAGGTAAATTTCTACGTATTCTTAGCCTTGGTTCCCATATGAAGGTGGATGTATAATTTCAAGTTCCTATCGCTTTGCATCTCTTTACGAGTGTCGAGTTTTACACGTTGTTTGGATCATAAATAAAAAACAAGGCTGTTTTATTCCGCCATTTTTTATTTTAATACGTATTGTGTGTTTGGTGATCCGTCAGGTTTGTGAAAACCAAGACCGTCTGAGGAAGACTAAGTTCGTCGTCAATCACGACTGTCCTTATATCATAACAGTGTACTGTTAAAGACGAGCTACATGTTTCGGCTAAAAGGACCATCATCAGTCTTTAGGTAAAAATACAAAATGGCTTAAATTGTGTACTTATTTTACTTTTTGCTTTTGTATATAAAGCCTGATAATGGCCCCTTTGCACCAAACACGTCATTTAACCTTACTGGAACACTCTTACACAACTTTTATTACTACACTTACTGTATTTATTATGCCATTTATTATACATGTTTATACATTGTTTTACTTGCTGCTTTTATTATGTACTATACTATACTATTACTATTAATTTACTTGTTTTATAATACTGTTATACAGTAGTTGTGTTTTTAGGAGTAATCTTATTAGTTAGTCAAATGTAAAACACAATAAAATGTCCTTCATTAAAACATTTAGAAAAATTTCCCTAGGTCATTCCCAAATACGTAGTTCGTTCCTATAATTTACTGGGTGTGGGAGTAGACACTTCAACAGATATAACAGTCTGCAGTAGACATAGTTCTGCAACTAAATGACAAATAGGAGACATTTATCATTTGACATGGAGAAATAACATGTTAAGAAAAGTAAAACTCTGGATTGGACGATGAGAAATGTGATATATGATACTTTATACTTCATGGTAGTTTCCTCTTTACTTTTGTAATCCTTTGTAATAACGTTACGACAGAATCTAAGTCGAAGTCAACTAGTGAAATAGCTGATGACTTTTTGATGGTACTGAGTTTGAACTTACGGTAATGGAATAATTTGATGGCGACTTTGTCCTTGCCGATTACATGTATCGACACATCGCTGCTGTCAATTGCCCCCTCAGTATCAAAACAACGTCTTGTGTTGAAATGCGTCCGTAGCTGGAAGAGTGCACAGAAGGGCTAAAACACAGTGATGGTTATCCTATTAAGTGGCTTTATAATGACATACAGAAGAACGGCCGTGACTCTGAAGATCGAAGTCCGCTGCTGTGTGGTGCCGTGGGTTTTGTTAGGTAGGAAGCAGCGTGTCTAAGAAATCTGCTGCTGCAGAGTACATTGGAGACGTTTACACTCCGTCTCATCTCAGCAGAGAATAATCTCCAAAAGAAAATATTTTGTAGCTTCCTACAGAATACACAGATGCCTACGGAGAGACAAACACACTTGATTTACATATTCATAGCTTCAAAAGAGATCTACCCACTGCGAATATGCAAAATTTGTCATATATAGGCGTATATTCTCGTGGGCATACATAAGCACAAGATGAATATATGATAAATAAATATATAGGAGTATGTATAATATATACATACATATGTGCATATTATTCCAAATCTTTATCTTTCTAGTCCATGAGATAAGACACTATTATAGTTAAAGAGTTGGCCAAAAACAGTGTTTTATTTTGAAGAATTTGAGAGCTGCCTATGCTTCGACCGATTTTGCATTCTCTGCATTTTCCTATAATAATTCCTGTCTACGTAGCAGCATAATTTATTATATCGCGCCCTCCTCCAAGTACTTTTCAAGATTATGGTTAGCGTATTAAATGCAATTGTAATTTCAAAGCATTCCTAAAGTGCTGTATCTTACAAGATTTTTAAGTGGAATTTTTTTGGTGTAAATAACTAGAGATTCTCAGCCTCATAGGTTTGTATAAAATAATAGCCTACATTGTGAAGAATGTATATTATGTATCACCCTGTCTATTACGTTACACACTGTGTAATTTTCTACTTCCTCTTAATAAGTATTCTGTCTTAAGTCTGGTTAGGTTTCTTAGCAATTTTTTCTCGAAGGAAGTGTTATAGAGTATAAAGAATCGACCTTATTTCTGAAACCGGTATTTAATTTTCTTTGTCACAGAAAATGTCTACAGTAAGATTTCTTCCTTCTGCGTCCTGACGACTTGAAGTTTAGTGTGTGATTAACAAAGTACCCAAGGATTTTTCTGCCTTCTTGGCAGCAGAAAAATCCTACTCTGTCACAAACCAGAAGGCACTTATTTTAATTTTCGAGGGCGTGGAAGCCTCAGATCTGCTTCACACGACTCTGACCCGCAATACAGAACTTTCTCTTCAGTAAACAAATCCTAAAGAAGTTGGCCCAAGCAATCATGATCCCGACTTGTGTCCTAGATACGCCGTGTTCGTGTTTGGCCCGCTGCACCGACTGTTCCAAACAAGAGTTTAGTAGCTTTCCTCAATCCCTTTATTCCGGGATAGCAATTTCATTAGATTTACTCTCTTTTCAGATGTGGCGGCGTGCAGTCAGGCAGATAGGTAGGCCTACCGCGCAGCTTTATCATCTACCATGACGATGGAGGTAGTATGTTAATTTAAAACCTCGGTAAATATCCGTCAGAATAAAAAGCGCCACGCTTCAGAAGACGGTTTTCTTTACAGTCACCGCCGAGAGATCATCATGTTTCACGCACCTTAAATTACGTCACTACTTCATCCGTCCCTTTTCTTTCCAATTCATTATTATAAAATGTCTCCGGACAGATTGTAACAAACAAGGAATTCAAATAAAAAAAATTCATTATTATGTATTAATGAGTTACAAGTTAACCTACAGTTTCTTAAATTAACTCAAAATAAAAGAATAAAATAAATGTTAGTGTTTTATTTCGTGCAGCAAACGTAGATATGCGCCCAGTTCGCTACTTGTGTCTATGAACGTAGTTTGAACATGAATGTCGACGTCTACATGCGAACACATTACAAGCAGCAGTTATCCTAAAGCATGGTATCTCATTGCGGTAAATAGTGTAGCAGAGCTTAATTCTGAAATAATATAGGACTTTAGAATCTGACACAGAGAGATAGAGAAAGAGAGTTCAAGGGGGGGAGGTTTGAGGGTGGAATATGAGTCTACGGTTTATAGGCCAGTTTTCTAAAGGTCCAGAGGAATGCTCGCTCTCTGTCAACTCAATTTATTCGTCGTCTCCCAAACCGTATAATGAAGTCCCCATACTGGAAGTAGGTATTAATTTAGCCCACTGAAGCATAAAGTTTATGTGTATTACGTGTAGGTAGAACTTCAGTTTCCGCATCACAGAGAACACAGACCGTTCCCATTACAAATACCAGCCGATTAGTAATGTTGAGGTAAATAAGAGCGGTTTGTCTGAAAAATCGTCTGGTGCAGGCTACAACCTGTGGCAGAATGCAGAAAGTCTGGATGTTAAAGATGGTTCTTCGTGTAAGGGACTGTAGTCGTCACTGTTCTGTGAAGGGTTAATACGCGACGCAGACAGAGCAGGGGACTTTGTTTTGCAACTTTTCATCATAAAACCGCCTCGTCACAACATACCTCCACCCACTCAACTTTTTTTTCTTTGTCTGCCTCAACCCCAGCCAAGTTATTGAAAATACGAACAAAGAGTTCCCCGGAAGCCTTCTCTCAGAAATTGTGGCCGCCTATCGAAGAGACAGGGTACGTCACATAATAACCAGTCTAATATAGAACAAGCAAGAAGCCTTTTGGCTGAGAAAGGCGAAAATTGTCGGTAGAAGAGTTTCTGAAATTGTGGTTACGAACAGAAATACAGATAAAAAGAAGTCACACTTGCTCTTCGTCACTAGACCAATTGATCTAAAACGAGTTCAACTTCCTGTTTCATTATCTGAAATACTGTCAAAATAAAGTAAGAAACAGACTTAAAATTAATCCTTCTAATTCCAGTTGCCTTAAAACATTCTGCAGTCTACTGCATCTTCTCTGTTACACTCAGGTACCAAATATATATCATTTATAAATCTAAAGCATAACGGATTATTTTCTTGTACGTTGCAGTGCGAAGTACAACTTCCATCTCCTTTTCTTAAACACAACCAGCAGGCTATTTACTCAATAATCAGACACTCCTGATCCATTATAATAAAGTTCGTTGGTGTAATATCATTTTTTAATGTGCATGTGCCAAAAGCGATGACTGAAAAGACAGTTTTATGGGAAATTATAGAGGTTTTTGATAATTTTTTTAAATACCTTACGAAAATTCTGTTAGGAGATTTTAATGCAACTTTGGTGGAGAAAGGTTATTTTCAAATCGACAATTGGGAATGAGAGTCTACGTCAGGATAGTAATGATAATGGTGTTAGAATCGTAAACTTTGTCACATCAAAACATTTAGTTGTTAAGGGCACGATGTTCTTTTTGATGGAAAGACTCACAACCAGGTTGATCATATATGGTTACATAGGAGATGGCATTCGACTATACTCGATTACAGTCTTTCAAGGGATCCGACTGTGATAATGATCACTAACAGGTGGTTGCAAGAGTTGGGAAAAATTGGCAGTAAATAAACAAGCAGCATAGAATTTGGATGTGGAGAGATTTATATCAGGAAACTAAGTGAGCTGGAGGTTAGGAAACAGTAATAGATTATACAGGCTTGCAGCTTTGCTGAATTTAAATAATAGCGAGAATCTAAAGAGAACTTGGGAGAACATAAATGAGAATATCAACACCTCATCTAAAGAGAGTCTAGGTCTCTATGATTTGAATCAGCATAAATCATAGTTTGATGAAGAATATTTACGACTTTTAGATCAAAGGAAGCAGGCTAAAATGCAGTGGTTACAGGATCCAAACCAAAGCAGTATAGATAATCTGCACAATGTAAGACGTGCAGCTAGTAGACATTTCAGGAACAAAATAATTGTAATACCTGAATGCCAAAATTGATTAACATGAAACTAACAGTAAGATAAAAGCACCAAAAACTTGTAATGTGGCATCAATGGCTATAGGAAATCTTACCAGCCTAGAACTGACATAGAAAGTGATGAGAAGGTTAATTTGGATCTACACTCTGACAGTGTTTTGGTTAGGTGAAAGAAACATTTTTCTCAGCTTTTGAATGTACACGGGTTTAATGATGTTAGGCAGACAGCAATACATCCAGCAGAGCCACTAATGACCGAACCGGGTGTCTTTGGTGTTGAGATGTCTATAGAAAAGATTAAAACACGAATCACCAGGTGCTGATCAAATCTCAGCAGAATCAACTACAGCCGAGAGTAGACCAATTCGCAATGAGATCCATAAACTTATTAATTCTATTTTAAATATAGAGGAATTGCCTGAGTTGTGGTAGAATTTGATCATTGTACCTATGTATAAGAGGAGTGAAGAAACAGATTGTAGTAATTATTGAAACATATCACTTTTTGTCAAATACGTACTAAATTTTATCCAATATCCTGATTTCAAGTTTGACTCCATATGCACAGGAAATTCTGGGGTATCATCAGTGTGAATTTCGATGCAACATGTCAAAAGCTAATCATATATTCTGCTTTCGTCAGATACTGGAAGGAGAAAAGGAATATAATGAAGCAGAGAATCAGGTTCAGGAAAGCCTATGATTCAGTTAGAAAGGAGGCTTTATATAATGTTCTCATTGTGTTTGGTACCCTATGAAACTAGCAAGGCTAATAAAAGTGTGTTTGAATGGAACTTCTAGCAGAGTTCAGGGAGACAAACATTTGGCTGGCATGGTTATGGTAAGAATGGTTTGAATCAATGAGATTTTTTTGCCATTGATTTACAGCTTTGCTTTGGAATATGTCATTAGGATGATGCAGGGCAAGCAGGATGGGATGAAATTAAATAGTAAACATCAGCTTTTGGTTTATGGTGAGAACGTAAATATATTGGGAGGAAGCGTACATACTATAAAGAAAAACACAGAAAAGTAATTAGTTGCTAGTAAGTAGATTATAGTAGACAAAAATGCTGATAGAACTAAGTACCTGGTCATGTCTCGAGATCAGAATGTAGGACGAATACACAATATGAAGATTGGTAACATCTTGGAAAGGGTGGAACAATTCGAATATTTGGCAACAGTCTTAACGAATCAAAGAAGAAGAAGGAAGAAATAAAGAACATATTACAGTCCCGGAATGCTTGTTATCATTCGGTGCAGAATCTTTTGTCTTCCAGTAAACTATTCAAAAATATAAAGCCTAAGATTTACAGAATGATAATTTTTCCTGTGATTAAGTATGTGTGTGCAACTTGGTCACTGACAATGACGGAGGAAAGTAGGCTGAGGAGAAAACATTAGATCTAATTTATAGGCGACCGACTGGTTTCTCTTTAGCGCATACGTTTCAAATTTGCGTGTTCTCTGGGCAAACAACGTAACCACCCACACTAATTAATATTTTACACTGTCTTCTTATTCTTTTCCACTTAATTCGCTTCAGTAATTTAACGTGTTGGGAAAATACAGGGCTATTCGAAATTATCGTCGGGGTTTTAACAACTTGTCATACACAATACACTTGAGATAGCAGTATACAGGGTGTTTCACGACTTTACGGCATAACTGCAGGAGGTGATTTCCTAGGCCTTTGTGATCAAAAAAGTTCATGTAAACATGTGTCCGATTTTGGACGGTTACGGAGTTATGACCGTTTTTTAATTCCCGTACACGCCCTCGTG
>Ga0131853_10006863_pt1 | contig 20562 bp, 14 predicted proteins | sample TergutLab28metaG_FD_92764 | JGI IMG/M metagenome (GOLD analysis project Ga0131853, IMG submission 92764) | Labiotermes labralis P1 segment gut microbial communities from Petit-Saut dam, French Guiana - Lab288 P1 (version 2) (version 2) | ecosystem: Host-associated > Arthropoda: Insects >...
CGGTCAAAGACAATTTATAAGCTTACGTAAATCAGATTTTATTATGGATCTATATTAATGATTGTCCAACGAGATGCAACACAAAGCAGTCTATTTATTCTGCACGTTCACTCTACATGTTTCGTGTGTGGCCAAGCTAGCTTGACCACGTTGGAAGGAGGGAGATGCACAAAAAATATGACCAGTACCGCAGGCTGAAGTTACAGTTTTGTGTACTCCTGATGATGGGTATGGTTGACACCCGGAACATGTTGAGTGAACCTGCAGAATAATGAACAGACTGCTTTGTGTTGCATCTAGTTGGACAATCATTAATATAGATAAGCGATGTACGGAACCATAAACATAAAATTTATTATGGATGTACATCTCCAAAAATACAACTATCCGACAACTATTCGTTAGTCTCTTACGTCGAATTTCAAAATAATCTGTTCACCGATTTAGGCGCTGATACTGGATCACAGACGGAGAAAGGAATACACACGGACTTCTTAAGAACGTCTAAAAATGAACACACGTTGCATTCTGAATGGGAACACATGTATGTATGTACCTATAAACAGACAAGCAAAATGCAGAGAACGCGCTGGAGACATAATATTGGTACTAGATGCCATTCCAGACATCGCAGGCATGAAAGAAAGCCAAACATTGAATGAAGAATTTTATAAATTAAATGATAGATTAATTAAACACTTCATTATCCAACTAACGCACAATATATAATATGTAGATACAATTAAAATCATAAAATATTTAAAAGTGCTCCAACATGTTTCGGATCACAGACGATCCATCATCAGGGTGCCTTGTACAGTGCTTGGCTAAAAATTACAAGAATGATTCTGTCGTGTCCGTTGACATGGACAAGGTCGGTGTTATGGCAGCATATTCTGACCCGCTGTGCAACAAACAACGGGTCGGAATATGCTGCCATAACATCGATCTTGCCCATGTCAACGGACACGATGGAATCATTCTTGTAATTTTTAGCCAAGCACTGTACAAGGCTCCTTGATGACGGATCCTCTATGATCCGAAACATGTTGGAGCACTTTTAAATATTTTACAATTTTAATTGTATCTACATATTATATACTGTACATTTTTTGGATAATAAAGTGTTTAATTATCATTGATGCACGGTGCAAACATGAAGTTAAATGACAGAATGTAGACTTAGCATCGCCACATGCGCGAACACAGAGTAAGGCAAATGTGATTATGAATAAGATGTACGAAACCCGTAAAATAACAAACGTTTGGTTATAAGATTTGCCTTACACAGCACTTCGCGTTAATGAATTCCATAAAGACTAGTCGATGGAGTATCTCCCTTATCGATTTTCTAGTTTCCATAACATACGCCTCAAATGGCAGCGCGGTATATGTTTATTAGCACACTCGCGAAAATCGTGTAATTAAACTCCAAACAGAGTACGGAATCAATTACACAAAACGCTGCTTCACTTAATCGGCAAAGGGAAAGGGCAAGTTTATACCCTAATCCGGTTCAATGTACAATACCGCACTCCACTTCTGTTTAACAAAGATGAGTGTTCATGAGTGCTCTGGTTACTGCCGCAACATGTCCACGCAGGAAGACGGGTATTACATGAACAAGGGTTCTCTGCGTTACACGCGCATTAATAATGCATAACCAACATAAAAAAATGAATCCCTGACCGCTGAAAGGCCGCGCTTCCCCTTAAATTTAATGCACAGGCTTATATTCCACTCCTTAAGGCTCAGCAGGTATCAACAGATGAATTTTTTATCATTTTGTGAAAAGCAACACCGTTAGTACGCCAACATGTCCAGGGCTATGAAGAATATCTATTGCAAACCGGTACTCCTGCACGTCATTATATAACTCACTGAAGACAAAAATTTATCTACAATGCATATAAAAATTCAGTCCGTACGTCACAGAAAACACAATATGCATCTATTAAAAAGACCAATCAGTTCTGAATGTGGGTGATATAAGGACGCTATCATCTGCTAAGATTATATTGCGTCGGTGATGAGTATGGAGCACTGGTGAAATTACAATGACAGGGGAAAACCGAATGACTCGGAGAAAAACCTGTCCCATTTCCATTCTCTCCATGGGCAAGACTGGAAATGAACCCGGGCCTCCACGGTGAGAGGTCGGCGACTAACCTCCTGAGATACGGTACGCCTCCACCAGTCAGTTGATGCTGTGTACAGAAACAGTCTCTGTTTATTCGTGAAATCATAAGGAACACACGAATACACTGTGAGGACAAAATACACTCTTTAGCGTCTAACACAGCGGACCATATGGTAACGAATGGTGTTAGAACCTACAGAGGTATCATGAAGCACTTCTGAGGTATAGTTTCCAAATTCCGCAACTGAGACAAACGAATAAAGACATATGAAGGTAAGTCGCACTTCCAAATAGTCACAACAATCTAAAGCTCTATGAATAGGCACTTTCATACGATGCTACTGGTTATACAGCAAGACAGTGCTAAAGTTTGTCACGGCCCGATTGTCAGAAGAGACTTAACCACGCATGAAATCTGCGCTCTTCCGGGATATTATGCAGCGCAGACAGCGCAGATATCTACCACATCGCGACTGAAGCCTGAAATCACGCACGGTACACCTCTATGAGGAAGATAATTCTTCTCGTGCTTCTTGACCTTTGAAGATAGGACCGATAGGTTCTCCCGAAACGTCGGTACGGAACTGCCACTCTACTCTGCCTGACATCCTAAAAGAGTGCAGATCTCAGCTACATGGCGGCGAAAGACTGAAAACATGAACCACGCATGGTTACATCCCGGTAACAGAACTAAGTGACGAATACACGTGACTTGCAAATAACCTGCCACACGCTTCTACAGGTGGGAGGCAACGACCACTACGCACAAGTGCATACGCAGGTCTCCAGCGAACGTGTCGCCGGCATCTGCAGACACTGGCCTCTTGTAGTTGCTTGTAGTAGTACTCTGCAGAGGTAGGAATATCCTGCTGCAACAGCACCAGCCGCAGGAGTGTGCTGCAGGTTGCCTTGCTGTAGTAATAGCCATAATCGATGTAAGACTGGGCTGCCCACCCAATCTGTTCCAGAGTGTTCCGGTAGGTGACCGGTGTGAAATGGTGGACCGTCGGGTCGGACCAATGACAGACCTTCTACTTCTACGCTCCAAAGGGAGAGGGAATAACGGATGTCCTACATCAGTCGCATTCATATGTGAAAACTGTACTAATCTAGACTGACTGGTTCGAAGGTTATGTAACGACACATCAACTCTGCGTGCTGTAGAACACCATTTGAGATGAGCGATGATTATTAATGGCGAGTCCGGTACAGGGCGCCGTCACTGTCCACGCTATACAGACGTATACTGCACTCGCCATCCCTTGCATGAACGAGTACGTATCTACGAGTGCAAACTAACAGGAGGGCAGCTAATGCACAAATTACAAATTACAAAACTGATTAAGGTCTCCTCTTACTTTTATACACTACGCAAAACATATGAAAGAAGCAGAAGGTATTGATGGAAATCGTGTAACAAAGATTAAAAATATCCAATCACGAACGTCTGAGGACCAGGGGCGGAATGCCCCCCCGAAAGTTCCCTACATGACGTAAAATTCCGGACTCCCTTCGCAGTCACAGCTGTGATACCACCAAATTTAACCTCCAAGAGCTCCCCGCTTAGTGGTATTGGTCTAACAAATGACACGCGTATTTATCCCTAGTCTGTGAATAACCCCGCTGACAGTTATATTAAGCACGTTCATAATAATCAAAATAGTAATAATAATAATAATAATATGAACTGGAATTAAGTAGATACGAAATACGGTAGAAAACAATATGTTACGAAAAATAAAGCCTGAACAAAAGAACCTTTAACATGCCTCGCCACAAAAGAAAGAACAAAAAATGTACTCCAGGATGATATGACCGTTTTAACGAACGAAGTACTTCCAAGAAGTAAAATCCTTCATGAAAACCCGGTAATTAATAGTTATGCCAAAAACAAATACATTACAGAGTTCTTAAGATCACGACACTTAGTTACATTCTGGGTCATTTCCATCGCGTCAACAATGTCACATATTTTCTATATAGGACACTTTAATATTACAATTCTCCCAACAGCCTCTACCGTTCATCGTTTCCAATTAAAACTTTTACACACACAAACACATATTATATATATACACACATACATACATACATACACATATAATATGACATCTCGCCCGCTCCCCAGCCACCCAACCCCCCTGATGTGATCATCCTAACAATGTTCGATGCAGTACATAAAATCCGAAGCTTCTCACTGTGTACTCTTCTCCACTCTCTTGTATCTTCGCACCCCTTAGGTCCAAATATTCTTCTCAGCATCCTGTGCTCGAGCTCCGTGTACATGTTCCCACTGTACGGTGACGGAATCACATTGTAAACTCGTTGCAGAAGTCTGCCATGTTAGCGTGCCTAAGTTGTCACAGATTATTAAAAATAAATAGAGCAAGAATTCGGACTGAAAACACGGCACCATGGACTGCGAAGGCACGCGCCATAAAGCGTCAGCGCACTCCTCTTATCACGGGCACTTGGGGGAGGGGGGGGGAGGACCCAGTTCTCACTCAAGGAACATAAAAAAAAAGGTAAAGTGATTCCGTTACAGGCCCGGCGTGGTCTAGAGTGTGGGTAGAGGTATAGCTCTATTCTTCAATGACCGCGGCACTAGAATGGTGTGAGTGGTCAGCAGCACGCCCCGGCCGCACTTTACCCCCGGGAAAGATCCGGTACCCATTTTACAGGAGGCTGGGTGGGCACCAGGGCCGGTCTGGACGGGCGGAAAATCTCGTCCCCACCGGGACATTTTTTGTTTTAAATACACATTCGATCCCGGACCGTCCAGCCCGTAGTCAGTCGCTATACCGACTGAGCTACCCGGCCCATACTCAAGAAACATAAGTTACAAAATGTCAACACGTTGTGTCATTAAACAACAAATAATACTGTCTATACAAACCTGCTAAACTGGCAGGCGCTTAACTGGGGGTACATCTGCACTTCACTGTACCTGAAGCTACAGCCGTTACTTGTCGTACCTTCAGATGATACTTTTCTGGGTTACAATGCCGCACAAAATCTTAAGCTTGTTTACGCGTTTCGGAAAAAAAGTGCTGCAACCATCTTCAGTAACCATGACACTGGAGGCAGCATGGTCCCTCGCAACGTCGAAACAGCCTTGGGATCCTACCAGGTGTAATAACTCAGACGTCTGTCATTTCAGCGAAAAGTTCAGTGAAAACCTGAAAACTTACCCGTAACTTGTACTGTTGCGAGAGAATTTGAAAGGGTGCTTAATGGAAAGCTTGGCCGTTGTTTGACAGCACTTTTCCACATCCGACTGGGAGGTTTGTACGAACAGCACGAAGCTTAGGACTGTCGGACTCGGGACCGGGATTCAAACCAGAGACATCGAACATAAGAAGCAGGGTCGGTCTGTGTTCGAGCGATGCACTGTGCTCCCTCAAAGAATAATCCGCGCGTACGTCTGGAAACTGATTATTTTCGTCATCAGGATAAACAAATTCTTCAAGCAGTAAACCGCACCAGCATGTCTGAAGAACAATATGACATTACACTCACGCTTCCCACAATGACACAGGAGCAATCAGCAGCCGGTACCGGGCCCACAGACAGTCTCTCCACACACCAAAATGCTGGCCTTTCGAGAGCATTGGGCAACAACTGAAATCCTAGCTTATTTAGCAGGAAGAATGCCTGAGGTCGCAATTTGTGGTAAAGACTGCTTAAGACAAAGTTGGCCCGACTACCATGCTTCAACCCAACTTTATGACATACAGTTCCACTGTAAAAATATGGAGTCTCTCAGAAGGCAACACAATCCCGCGTTTTATGGAACACGACAGTTCGTTACCTTGCTCAAAAGACTGGACTCCATTCTGCGAGGCACTTTAATCAGTTCCACATCATCATAAGGTACTTGGACACCAACGTAATATTGCATCCTCCTCAACGACTACTTCCACCAATGCATAATTCACTCTGACGTTTCCCGTATAAAATTCTGGATGCACTTCTCATTATCCCCTATGTTTGCTATATGGACCACCTACTTCACGCTCCATACCTAAAAACCATCGATCGACAATAGTGCATGTGGTAACGCCCCAAATTCAGTTCTTTTCCTTCGTCTAGGTCGATTCCGTACAAGATGCTACAACGGTCAATGGTTTGTGAACTGCGTAGGTGGTGGTGAAAATAGCGTCTGTTTTTATGACGTCTACTTCCCCCTATGCTACATGACAGGCTGTCAGTCACTTGCATTGCAAAAAGATCAACTTACCGAACTATTTCTGCGCAAATCTCAAGCTATACAGTACACCTGCCTTGTCCAGGCATTGGCACGTTTAAATTAACCGATAACGATTTCAGGCACAACACACTACACTACCCACAACCGCATCGCGTAACATTACCCATATATTTAACCAGGAAGCCATTTTCCACAAATGTGTACTTAATAAACTGTTTGTTTCGAAGTCCAACACGATATAAATATTCAGGACAATCTCGTGAAGGCATCACTAACGATTTGATGAGCGACAGTTCCAGTCTATAAAGTCACTACAGAATCAAACCATAAGGTGACATCTAGTTTTTATAAGAATCATAATGAGGTATTCGAAACATTAGTCTACTCGTTCAGAGGTTGAAGATGAAAACAGCGACATGCGAACAAACACAGGGAGGCGTGCGCGATTGGTCTGATTACAACACCACGCAGTAGCCCTTCTGGAAGCTAAATTTCTAAGATATGTGGTACGATGGGCATGAACAGGCTTCACGGCACCCAAGAACCCATACAAAGCTCTTGCTGCTGACAAATGTTAGCATTCATCAGGATCATCATCTACAGTTCACGCTAAAGCCACCGACTGCAGAGCTCAGTCTCTACACTGGACGCACTAACAACTACTCTTCCAAAATAAACTACATTTATTCCGTCGATAAAAACACAGGTTTATTTTAGTTTAAATGTTTTTTACGTGTGCTACATGTTTCGGCCTGTACTTAGGCCATCATCAGGCCTAAGTACAGGCCGAAACACGTAGCATGAATGTAATGGCACTTTTTGATTGAAAACACACCTTTGTTGTGTTTTTTGTAGTTTATTTACTAATTTATACAACAGGATGGCTGCCATTAAGATTACTTACTTCCTGCTGATACTGAAGAGCTAATTAGGTAATCCCATTTCGTTCACTCCTATACCCATTTCTCTTCATACGAATTCATTTTATCTTTTATTGAACATATGTGTGATCGCAATTCTTTCTTAATACTTTCGTTTCTAATTTTATCCACTACTGTACATCGTTTCACAACCTTACAAGTCGCATTTCTGCACACCGTCTCTGTGAATGACCCTCACGTTAACCAACACCCCGCAGGCGCACGACAATAAGATAAGATAACAAGCGAAAACTAACAGCAGTGCAATCAAGAATGTACCCCCTCCCCCCCCAAATCGAAGTTACATTCGACAAATTTAAAGCAGACAAAATCTCATCTTCATGTTGCTAATCTCGCTGTGCATTTATGCACAAACGGTAACACTAACACCAGTGGAGCACAACTTCTGTATTTCACACATCGACCACATGTTTCAGCCTGCATACAAAAACTGAGCTGTAGATGAGGTTGTTAAATACGCAAGATATGCTCGACTGATATAGTTACTGCAGACAAGATCTGTTCATACTCATTAGCATCACCGTCTGCCCTCCAACAGAAAATGAAGGGCATCAATGACAGTAGAACATATATAAAGGTAAAGGTCTCCTCAGGCAGGTGGAGCAGAGGTACAGATCTACTCAATCTTAACCACTGCATTAAATGGCAGTGGGTGGTCAACATCACACCCCGACCGCTTCCCCCCGCGTATACAGCCCGGTACCCAGTTCTTTGCCTCACTGGGGTTCGAACCCCGAACCGTACAGTCCGTAGCGAGTCGCTATACCAAACACGGTATCCCGGCCCACCCATGGAAATATATGCAACAGTGAAATTGGCTCTACCGTTTCTGCTCGAATCTCCACCAAGTCTTCTATTACGTAGGCTAACCATCAGTCGTATATGTCTGGTGTATTCTATCGTCGTGTTAATCACACAAACTGGTTACAGAAGCAATATTGATGCAATGTGCGCCTTATGCGTTACAAGTTCTCACTCCTCAGGTAGTCCTAACAGATTTCCGGGCAACACAGGGATTGATTTTTTACATTTATTAGTATTTCAACTCCAACTGAATCGAGAGAGCACTCCAACGCGGTTCGCAACGAACAGCAGATCCTGAGAAACGCACAGCTTCATAACGGATACGGTAACGCATCCAATTTTAATCTTTTCGTACAGTCTGCTGCCGTTGTCTCGTATCCGATGCGTGCACAGATATCTACCGGAATACTTAAAAAGCCCGTCCTGTGCCCTGCCGAGACTCTGCGGATCCTTGCGATAGGAAGGCCGCCTACCAATGTACACAGACATGAGATACATTTTCTTTTAGAATTTATGTGTGGAGATATGCATACAGAAATTCGAAGCCACGTACACAGTTCGTGCAGTCAGTACTCAGTATAGTGACTAGGTTAGGAGCTAGATGACACGGGGTTCGAACGCCGGCAAGAACAAGACATTTTTGTATTCTCCAAAATATCCAGACCTGGTGTGGGGCCCACCCAGCCTCCTGTTAAACGGATACTGGGTTCTTCCCAGAGGGTAATGCGGTCGGGTCGTGAAATTCGCCACACACCTCCATCTAGTGCAGAGGTTAAGAATGAGTCGAACTACACCTCCGCTCCTCCTGTATGCCTGCCTGGCTTCACAGGGGCAATTGCATTTACCTTTTGCCTGCTGAGTTCATATACAAGTAAATTTCGTACCTATTTAGAACAGCTGGCACATTACTGTCTCAGACACTCTGATATCCAGCGTTTTAGGAAAGCAGACAGCGTGACAGCATGTTTCGGGTTCGACAGAACTTTCATTTCCACGACAGGAAGCGCGAAGTGGACTGAGGCGGCACGTCAGTAACCGCTCCCACAAGAAACAATTACTTAACCCGCTTATTGAACACAAAACAAAGTAGCTTTCCACAGCTTTTTTGACGTCGCGACCGTAAGCAGCAGGTATATAAAACGAAGAACGTTCACGAAATCTGCCAGCTTAAAAGGTCTTATAGACGTACGTTTTCCATTTATGTACTATTTCTATAACATAGATCGAAGTTCAAAGAACATCAGAGTATAGCAAAGTCTTGAACGAATATTACGTTACAAGTGTTACAGAGTACTTTCTCTTAAACATGAGCAATTTATTCAGTTTAACGTACACAATCCAGGCTCTATGTGTTAACTGTAAATTGAAGGCGATATATTACAAAAGAAATGTTTTTGTATGCGTATAAAAACTGGGACAGGTTTTGTGGATATGTACTATAAAGATGACACGAAGAATAACAACTACAGGACGTGAAGATTTCGGTGATAAAATCTTCTCAAATGTTCAGCCGCAACAATGCGGCATCATGGACTGTAGCCGAAACTCTGACTTTCTGACGTGGCTGATCGGCTGCGACAGTCCTATCGGTATAGTTTGAAATGAGGAAACTTCCCGTTTAATCTTTTAAAGGGAGGGCCTATTACATTTGTGGTTTACTTTCCATGGTGGCGTTTATGAGATACGTTATGCAATTAAGTAAACACTCGCCCGGGGCAAAGTAAGAAGTCTGTATGGATTATATGCGGTAGAACCGCTGAAACCTGGCGGACGTGCTGCGCTTAAGCGAAAGCCACCTTGCAAGCCAGAAACATGTTTTGCGCGCATCGTGTTTACATCCGCCAGGTTCGAGCTGTAGGCCTCTACTTATTCCAACCGCCATCGTTGAGACGTGAAAATCCGGGTCATATCTCTCCCGTTCTTCAGGATCCAGAGTACTTATCCTTCACTACTGCACAAGCAGCAACATTTCTCCTTGCGATCTCGTACTCTAGAATCTCCCTTACCCGCAGAATCCCTCATACTTCTTACACAGGTCCCAAAAGCGAACAATACGCACTAGTATTCACAATGCAATGCAACTCTCCAACACAAGGACACGGAACCCAGTTTTATATACCTTCATCTCCTCTTTCTGACGGTTACTCTGTGCAGTTGCCTACAAACTGTACAGCGAATACAGCACTTTTCATGTATTTTATATGGCCTAACGTAATTATCCGTTTCATGTGCTCCAAATACAGCGCATAAGAAACTGAAAGACGGAAAGCCAGAAGGTAAACACAACTTCAATTTACTTCGAAAATAATGTTAGCAGCACTGAAACGTGGTGTTAAGAGGAGAAATCACAAATCACACTTTAATGCTACATAGTTTAACTCAACAGTTCTGTCACTATTATTACTGTGCCTTTATTTTACTGTTGTGAACAACAACCTGTTAGGAAAGTAGAACTAAAAATCTGTGTGCGTCACATAAGTTTGTTGGGTACAGTCTCAAAATTTCGAATCGTCGCCATTACTTGAGCTGCAGACATACAAACAACAGTTCGCACAAACTGTGTACACACACGGTACATTCATGACAAACTCCGTGCAAAATTCCACATGCCTTGCTCCGCATCAGTAATCACCATTAAGCCACGAGCAAAAATGTCCACGTTCTTAAATTACCAGCCACAAAAATACCGCCTTAACAAAAGCTAGGCCAATTACCATACATCAGTTGGGAACCCTAAAGAGAGTTACGCTGGTGTCACTCCCACCTCAGACGTTCGCGCGACTGTCACGTTATATCAGACGCATGCATTTGGAAGAAGCATGACATGGGGGTGACCTCTAACGGCATAAATTTCGTGTCAAGTTTCATGAAAATCTGTCGACTGGTTCACGTGCTGAAATGGGCACAAAATCACACAATCATATTGATCTCAAAAGCTTCACCGTTTAATTCAAAAGGAAAAGACTAAAATATGGAGGGAAAAAATAATATGAATCATCCTTCCAAGCACCTAGTTGGCTACCATTTTCTATTCAATATGTCTACGTGTACTAATACTGTGGCGTGTTTAATACGGCTGTTGCACTGACGGAATGCAGGAGCTTTGATCAGAATGTGGTCACGAGGCAGTCTACCAAACTTGCGCACAATGACAGTTCATATGCAGATAAATGTGTGAGTTACAGACGAGTCTGCGAATGAGAAGAAAAATCCACAGACGGGCAGAGAGGTGCCGATGATGGTTCGCGTTCTAGGACGTCATGTGTCAAGGTTAGGAAGCAGATCGATCGGCGTGTCTGGTTAAGCCGAAGAATCGGTATTGATGTACCTCCATGTGCAATAAGCAGACAGTCGTGGCAAGAAGATGTATCAGAATGTTACTGCCCCACATAAAACATCTGCATAGAAAACATCTGCATTCTGATGAAATCAAGAGAGTACTGGCTACTAGAAAAACTGCATTACTTCGAGGGACGATTACTTAGAAAAATAGGGTCTCACTAAAGTGAAATGCTTTTGTTAAAACTTGATCCTACAATAAACCGTCGTTTAGTATTCCACCTTATCTTCGTCAGTAGTGCAGCTCGGATTTTTGGCCTCGGGGCCACTGCTTACAATGGCCGTACCTATCAGGCACTGTGAACTTTAAAATAATAATTATTTACTTAATTTCCTTTTATTTTATCTAAGTAATTTGAAATTCCTGAGAGCAAAAAATTAAGTATGTTTATTTAAAATACTCATTTTGCCGCCCCCTTGACTTCACCGCCCGAGGCGGCCGTGCCCCCCCCCCCCTCCCGAACCGTCCTTGGGTACATGAAATAAAACCACTCGTTCAACGTGTTTAGACGTACGCATAAGTGCGCGAGCACGCACGCACACACACACACACACACACACACATTCTAATGCATTTAAACGAACTTGTTTAAATTTAAGCTACTGAAAATCGTAGCATGAGAACTCTGTACCTCGTTATTTGACTTTTCTCGCATGTATGTTTTCGTCATTGGTGAAGATTAATTCTAAAAAGATCCGCGGCGATTATTCCGATAAAAGGCCAAACGCAAACAATGAATGCCTAATGACACGCCAAGCACTAGGGGAGCCGCTATACTGAGAAGTGAGTGGAAACCAAATTTCCTCCGTCACTTCGAATCCAACGATCCAGCAATGCTAATAAAAAATAGCAAAAATAAAATAAAGTCGAAGCAAAACATTCGTTCTTAAGAAATGTGATGGTGGCAGCATTACACACGTGGAACACGACAGATACACTGAAGTCCCTGCACATGACTAATTTCGTCCACGAATAGGCTTACAATGGATCAGCGTCAACCTTGACAAACAGAAAGATACGCAAATTTGACATTCATAGGGCCGTGCATCCTAATATATTTCTATAGTAACTCCAACAAGGCGCACCAATATCTCAATTTATTTTATTTTTTGAAAAACACTCTCTACATGTTTCGGACGGTCTTTCCGTCCATCATCAGGAGTTCAAGACTGTACGCACAGCAACAGGCATCTGTCAAACAGAACTGCTGACTGCTTGCTAGCAAGCAGACATCATTGTCTGTTTGACAAATGCCTGTTGCTGTGCGTACAGTCTTGAACTCCTGATGATGGACGGAAAGACCGTCCGAAACATGTAGAGTGTTTTTCAAAAATAAAATAGAGACATTGGTGCATCTTGTTGGATTTGGTATAAAAAAATGAAGACACGCACTTCACATGTTACAGAAAGAAAGAAAATGTGAGGGAATAAAAGTAACAGAGAGCGATACGTGGACAGAGGGACAAAGAATTTTACTCATGTTAATGGAATCCATCACGTTGTGCTGTGACATTTTAGTACTGGCATATATACGTGTATTACCGTCAAGCACAATAAACGTTTAATAATATCATCTATAATTGCTATATGTTTCGGCCTTGAAGGACCATCATCAGGCACTAAAATACGTGATTTAAAACATAAGTGACTATGCATGTAGATGTTTTGTAACAATCTGTGACATCTCACAAATTTCAAAACATCGACATGCGTAGTTATACGCCAGTACTAATTTTAATCTTGACCAACGGAAGAACGGATTTCAAAGTTCCCCTGTCTGTCTCGCCCAGTGCAATTTGTAAGAGCCATCCGACCAATTTCTCCGTAAATTCCCGTCATATCTTCCGTTCGACAAGCCCAAACACTCAGTGCAGATAATCTAAACCACACATGTACTATACAACATACTGCCAGCGGGACGCATGTGACCCACCGGGTCTCATAGGGAAACACTAATTTGGTTTTAAGGAACAAATGTAATTGTCTGAAAGTTGGAAATTAAACGCTGCCGTCCATAATGGATTTTTGAAAAGTGTCACGTTGATGGGTACATTCTTCCCTCAATAACGACCATTTGGAAGGTATTTTGGAAACTTCCACTTCATGTACGACCCCCGAATACCACAAGCTTATTGCCGCAAGAGAGTGTACTAATCTACAAGTACCGATGCCAGGTGATTAGAAATGTATAAATGTTTTCTTACAATGGAATTTTTTTCTTTTTTCGACACACTGAAATAAAAAATTAAAAAATAATAAAAAGTTATTAATAATGTATTCCGCCGGAATAAATCCCTGCGGTAGCGGCTGTCTTAATTTAAGTAATATTGTTTTTGCGGGTTTCCGACTTGTACTGGACCGACCTAAACCTTTTATGGCCATTCTTTTATAACGTTAACATTTAGCTGTATCTCACTAAAGGTTAACTAGAATAGAAAACTGCTTCTCACTTAGATGCAGTCAAACAGTACCTCACCACTGCTTCCGTATTTCGTACCAGTACATCGGGATACCAAACGTAACTGGCTTACAATTTCAAGATTAAAATAATGCACTATGATTCACGTTGCGCCACGAATATTGTGTACTGTTTTCATTAATTTACCTTATAATTTTGACCCGGTAGAAGTAGCATATAGCACCAGGATAACTCGGTCGGTAAAATAACTGGACTAATGGCTGGAATATCGAAGGAGAAGGGTTCGACTCACGAAAGACACAAGAAAGTGCTTCTCCTCTCCACATCGTACGCAGACCAGCTCTAGGCAGCCTCCGACCCAGAAGATATCCCACAGGTCCTGACACTGCGCTGCTTCCTTAAGCATAGCGACAAGTTTACCTCAGCGCCAAGGATCTCGAAATACAACTGTCCATTCGCGGTAGTTGATTTAAACAACCTAATGTCGTCAAGGCTCAGCCTTAATATTACAGTGACAACTGTGTTGAAAATGATTCACGAAAACAGGTTTCCATTTAGGTTCAACAATCTACAACCTTGCAACGCATTAGCCGGATTAAGACTTTCAAATTACACATTACAATGACGTATGGCTCCGTAAACAACATTAAAATACTGAAACACTAATTAGAGTTTGTCTAACTTCCAAAGACAACAATCACAGCCAAAAGAACTGCTGGAAGATTCGCATTCTAACAATAAAAACGTAAATCTGTATTCAGAAATAGGAGGCACTTTACACTACAGCAACTGCGTACAACTTTCAAGTGAATTTACCTTACATCCCTTACATCACTTTTGCACATGCGTAACAAGGAAAGTATAACCAGTAGGCGCGTATCGCGAGCGAGCTCGCGCGCAAGCACGGACACACAAACACACAAGCCTTGACTCCGCCGAAGTCAGGGACAATTACTTCCAATTTCCTGCTACCTGACATCACATATTGTAAGCTTCTAGGGTTACGACACCGATATAAGCCCATATAAAACTTTTCATCATAGGTCCTCCATAAAAAGTCTTCACCAAGCGGTTGATCGTGCAGTACGAATGGGAATGCTTGATGGCAGTGCACTACTCGGGATCGTGTGACGCCTCCTGATGGGATGCACACAACACGCACCTGATTTATAATATGTGAGAGCGCTTCAAGACGAAGCCTCACACTGAGATATTCCGGTTTATGGTCGTTCTGTTTGATACGTACGCGGCAGTGTCTAAATGGTGGCAGTACGTTCCGTCTAACATACCACACGGTGCCACACCACAGAACACAATAGAGATGCGACAGCGTCATGGGAGAAGTGAACTACACCTCCATGCCCTCTTCACTGTACCACCGAACAGATGTTAGTGGTCAGCGTCATGATCCTGCGGGTTTACTCCCGGGAAAGTGTGACACTAAAAATTTAAATTCTCTCTCGTTGCCTGTCTGCTGTTTTGTTCGGATCTTAACATTTCTTCGCTTACACTATGGTAGTCTTCTTAATACTAATAAAAAAAAAACCCTTACTGACTTGAAGTGCAGTTCCTGGAGCATATGGTAGGGACGCTTTCTTCCGGTACGCCGTAAGTAGCAGCTGTTACAAAAGGACGATGGTTATTATAAGAGCTGAAAACTGTTACCAGTATTTGTACGCCTATCTGCGACGGTTTCATTGTTTAACACAGTCCTTTACCAACAATAAAAATGAATATACAATACATAAAGTGACGTGGAACTGCTTCTTAAAGTACGTCCACACCTGGACATTCTGTTTCGAAATGGTAGCACGACACCGTAACCAGAGGCCTACTATACAAAATACGGAGTCTGTAGTGTGGAAATGTTCGGAAGTTCGGGAACATGACGTTAGCTAAGCCTATTTTCTTCTATATGTTGTCTCTTTTTAGAGCTTCCAATGACACATTGCAGAAATGCACCTATTAACTGCGCCATGTCTGTCTGTCCGTCTGTTCGTCCGTCGGCATACAACTCGTAAACTCTTCGCGATTTTTTATCAAATCCGACGCTTGAAAGATGTACGGTGTACATGGATTCCAAATTTGTTTCAATTGTCACAACAACAATGGACACATTACATGACCACTTGCAAGCGCGTCGGCGCGCATCTCAAGGGTTAACAAGTTACGTACATATCAGAGCAAGACAGTCACCAACAAATTATGTGGACAGACCAAAACCGAAACCATGTATCATGTTCAATACCATTTTTTTTCTGCCAGTGTTTTGGTTATCGAGAAAAACAAAATCAACGATGACCACATGTTGATGTTACGTGCATGCACACCATACTATTTACAAATTTGTTATATCAGTGACTGGGGTGCTGGAAGTTACATCTCAGTGTGTGTAAGTGCGTGGCGTCGTAGTTATTATTATTATTACGACACATGTATACAATAATAAGAAATAACTATCTCCTTGTTTTTAGGCCCTTCCTAATGACACGGTCCGATGCGAAGCTGAAAAGCGTACACTTAACAGGATAATCTTTTATAGCTGCATCGGCCAAAAGTATGACAAGTGACCCGGTGCTAAACAAAAGAAGCGCACAAATGATCCGATTCTATACTCATAAAAGCACACGACAAGTGTGAATTGACCTTACGTAACCTGATCCTAGAAGTAGTATGTACCAACTGGCAGTGGTTGTTGTCACACTGTGGTGTGTGAGTGCTTAGGTACGGTGGGGCTTTCTTCGAGAAATGTTCCTATCGAAGTCGCCATTATATCGTCTGTATTTCCGCGGGACTGCAGACATTCTCCACACAGTTCCTATTCTGTGATATATTATGTTTTCAAAGCGATACCTACAAAACTACTGTCCTTCTGGACACAAATTTACCAGCAGATGGGAGAAATCTGCTATCTCCATCTCCGAACCCTGATGATAGAGCCAGCATGCTCACTCGAAACGATGGTAAATTTCTAACCATTATATGGCGCCACATCCCTAGACGCTGCAATCTACAAGCTGTATTCTGCCCTCGTTTCTTACTCTCACTATCAGCCGTGTGCACGGGACAAGATCGTTAGCTATAACTGCACTTCATAACTTCAAGTTACCGCAATTTGTGTAGAAAATTAACATACATAACTCCAATATCAGAGTTCAGTCCTCAGAAGCTTTGCAATGTGAGTCATTAGCGTCGAGATATGAAGTACGTTCTCATTAGCACATCATTCCTGAATAACGTCAGTTAAACTTCCTTTTATCGGGGTTTAAAAAAGAGGTAACAGATCATTTTCAGAGTTCATGTGTGTTTCCACATCAGCGGCGAAACTGCTGCCTACTTATCTCGACCTCAGACCATTAAGAGACTTCGACAACGTTGGATTCGTATAAATATGCACTTAGATATGATATTTCGGCCAGTTCCGAACACTACAGACCGTACGTTACATACGAATTCATAAACACAAGGTCAAGCAACGAGGTTTTAAAATGCCATGTACTTCTATGAAGTCTTAACAGATTTAAAACAGGGCATCGTGCCTGGGTGGAAATACGAACCCCAAATGTCCCACGTAAGAGATAAGGTCTGCGAATGTTTCGATGTCCGTTGCAAGAGACATCTCCCAGAAAATAATGACAGGCTTCTCGTCAATTTTTACAACTTCTCTGCTAAATGACAGACAATAAACAACTCCACTCGGTTCACCGGTCACATCGGAACCAACTCTCTACCAACGGTTACTTTGCTACTATTCGCGCAGAAGAATATCTGAAAATCAGATCTCCATTACACAGGTTTGACATCGTTATGTTCATACAAGATGATTCTATTCGCGCATAGTTTAGTTAACTATAAGAGTGCATACGACAAAATCTCCAGCCGGGGGAGGTTACAGGCTCAATACCGTCATCCACCGCAACTCCCACCCCGGAAACAAATTAATTTTATTTTCTTCACGTGGTTTATTGACTCAATGGCACTGAAGAACTTGCGATTATCGAGTCTGATAAACCGCTGTATTTGTTACGGTTCGTGTTTGAGACGCACGTCCACTATTTGAGTTCGATACGCCCGCTAGTTCGGTCGAAAATACTAATTCCACAGTTGTAATACGTCACAGCACAAAAGCCAGTAGCCGAGGCAATTCAGAAACAAGAATTTTCAAAGACCTAAAATCTTCATACAAATTTTGCGTGTTCGAAAACTGTATACCAATGGGATGAGAACAACGATTTTTGTGTTGCAAGACCAAAATATTTAAGTACCAAATTTTTGCAATAAAATATACTTTCATTCTGATTTTCAAAATCCGTCCCCCTTCCCCCCCCCCCCTTTCCTGGCCCAAATTACATCACGGGAACCTGGTCCATTCTGTTAAGAGTTAGGGATTCCCAAATTTTCCAAAAATCTAGGAACCACCTCCAAATTTCAGGCGCCAGAACGGTGAAATGAGCAGGTTCCAGAACGAGGACCCACAAATATTATGCGCCACCTTATAAAATTTAGCCCCCACGGCGAACCTAATGCCCGAGACGTGTGCGCCCGTCAAATACAGCAATTTCGTTCGCAGATGAAGCAGTTAATCAACTCCGATGGGGTCGTGTGCAACCACACACGAACTTCCACTTCAGAATACGCGAACGGAAAGGCGGCGGCTTGTTTTGACCATTTCTGTCACTTTACAATACGAGAAGTAGGTCAACACACAGTAGCCTAGCAGAGAGGTCTTCCAACTGAAAAAAAATATTCACTGACCTCATAGCATTGAGCAAATAACGCAAAGCATCTCAATAAAGTCCGCTGAAAATAGCTTATCTTGTATATGGCTTACGCATAGCCCTTCAGTATGTCATTTTCTCCCTTTCTCCGTCTCTCATTTCCTAGGTCGGTGATCATACGCGGTAGTTTTGTAGCAAATAAAACAATCTATGGGCATCGCCCTATTCATACTTGACCACGCTTAGTGCATAAATCCGACAGTGTTCAGCGACGAAGTGGCAAAATACGGAAAAGGCATGCGTTACCGAATCATGTCATTTTCCGAACAACGCAGGCTAGGCTCGGGTAATTCCTGTGATTTCTTGTATCAAGAAGACTTTATTACTAAAGACGTAAAGGAAACCCTGTACAGGACTACTACAGGCCCACAGGGTTGCAGAAGGCTGAGACTCCCAGAGTACAAGATCATCGGCATATGAAGGTGGTAACGTCAGACCTAAGCACCGGCCGCCTTTACCCATGGTACTCATTTCTGTTAGAGCCTGAGCCGACCCCAGGGCCACAGTGCGGCCGGAAGGATTATGAAAAATTCTAATACCATCGGGAATCGAACCCGCGACCTACCGTCTCATAGCGTAGTGCCGCCCATCCGTGTGCCCTAATTCAGTCAGTGTAGGCTCTAAAGGTAATCATATTTTCCTGTTGGTCACTGCGTTATCTAAAAAGTGTGATACATTTAAAGGCATAAAAACTCCGAACCCCCCCCCCCCCCCCCCCCCCCCTACCAAAAAAAAAAAAGATGTGCGACGAGTTCAGGAAGAGTTCTTTTCCTTGTTAAAATTTGGGTCAGAAATATAAGTCGGAAATTCTATAGGCATGAGAACATTTTGCAGACATGGCATACACCGGAAAATGCAATTAAAATGGGTGTCAAATACACTGTAAACTGCATTCAGCTGGTTGCGGGTCCGGTCCAATTCCGCGTTTTTGTGAATAATGTAATGGAATTTTGGATTTCATAAAGGCAGGAAATTTATCGAACAGGTAAATAACGATCAGTTTCCAAGAAGGGCGCTTTAAAAAAAAGTCATCGGGTGAGCGACATGGCATCGCTCCACATTTTTAAATGCTGAGTAACCTAACTGAAAGCAACAAAAACCCGACGCATGTGGCCAGAAGTCCAAGGCTTTGTTTTCCAACCATATGTGAAGATACAAGCTACATCGCAGGTGAACTGTGTAATATGAGACGGCGTATAATTTTTAATGTCAAGGTACTGCAATGTTAGACACATTGCGCATACTGATCAAACTGACAGTTCGCCTCGGTAGTGTATCGCTCTACTTGATACGAGAAGAATAACTTGGAAGAATGAAGGCTATGATAGTTTTATTCTGTGCAATACTGGAAGTTCAAGCTGACTAGACGCAACATTTTCCAGTAAAGGTACTAGCTATGCGCTGGACTGGAGCAGCCTCCACGTTCACACCTATTGTGTCGCCCACCCAGCCTCCAATCAAGTCTGTACCGCGTGCTACTTCCGTAAGACAAAGTGGCCGGAACGTGATTCTGACTACTTGCTTCCGAACAACTCTAAATGTTACCTTCAAACCCTTCTAAATGCATTTTATGTTTATGGTTCCGTGAATCGCTTATATATATTAATAATTGTCCAACGAGATACAACACAAAGCAGTCTATTTATCATTCTACAAGTTCACTCTACATGTTTCGGGTGTCAACCACACCCATCATCAGGAGTACACAAAACTGTAAATACAGCCTCCGGTACTGGTTATATTTTTTTGTGCAGCTACCTCCCTCCAACGTGGCCAAACTTGGCCACGTTGCAGGGAGGTAGCTGCTCAGTACCGGAGGCTGTAGTTACAGTTTTGTGTACTCCTGATGATGGGTGTGGTTGACACCCGAAACATGTAGAGTGAACTTGCAGAATAATAAATAGACTGCTTTGTGTTGCATCTCGTTGAA
>Ga0131853_10006864_pt1 | contig 20560 bp, 9 predicted proteins | sample TergutLab28metaG_FD_92764 | JGI IMG/M metagenome (GOLD analysis project Ga0131853, IMG submission 92764) | Labiotermes labralis P1 segment gut microbial communities from Petit-Saut dam, French Guiana - Lab288 P1 (version 2) (version 2) | ecosystem: Host-associated > Arthropoda: Insects >...
GAATTGAATTGAATTGAATTGAATAGTACAGGAGGGTCTCGTTTTACGAAGGGGTCACGTTCTCGAATATTTGGTTGTAAATTGAATCGTCATAAAATGAGTACAATTTAAATGGTTCATGGTCCAAACAAATTAGTCAAATAATTTTATAATTTACCAAATTTCTTTACATTACCATATACAATTTTAATGTAATGAATTAGGTATATAGAAAATTACTCAGATAATTGAAAAAAATATCAGTCATATCACTTTTTATTTTGTTGAAGAAGGCTCAGGCCGTGGTTCAGAAGACATCAAGAAAGAATGCAATGTCAAATGTGTTGATTTTTTATTCTTTTTTGTCTTTTTGATGGACGTCATGGGTGGAAAAATCACAATCAACTTAACATAACTGCACTAAAACAGAAAAAGAAGAAACACATGCACAACGGAAAAGAGCTAGAAGCGCACTAAGTAGAGAAAGGACGCTTGAGTTGCGACAGTGATGCACCACAAGTCGGGAAGGCTCGGTCCGACTGGACAAGGGTCGTAAAAGTGAATCGTCGTAAAACTAACCGTCGTAAAACGAGAACATTCTGTGTTTGGGTTCGAGGCCTTCCGGGCCTGATGCACCTAGGGCCACTTGAGAGACTCAGGCATAGGTGGAAAGATAATATTTCAATGGATCTTCAAAAAATAGGGATGTGAGGGTGCAGACTGGATTAAAGTGGTTTATGATGTGACACAGTGGTTGGTTCTTGTGAACATCATAAGAGACAAATAATTTCTGATCCAGTTCAATAAGCGTCAATTTAGAATACAGTTAAGGGCTTTTGTAAAGTTTGTGTGAAGAACTTTTGACACAGAGCAATGTTTCGCTAACTTCTCAAGAATGCGGACCTCTTTTAACGTCAAAAGTTGAGGAACCACTAATGTGATATCAATTACTGTAGCTGGTGTGAATTTAGTAATGCTTCTAAACGAATATGTAATTCATTAATCTCAACAACATATAAATACATGTACATTTGAAAACCAGTAACATATAAACGTGCCAGACATAAGTTACTCAGCCTAGAAAGTGTATAATTTGCAAATTATTTACTATAACCCAGAAGGGGTGTCTCAGCAAAATACAAGGCCATACTTCATTCCAAAAGGCAGCAAAATAAATCGTAGTACGTAAAAACCAATCATCAATAATATAAAATGCTGGCACAAAACCCACTAACCTAGCTGCATTTTTAAAACCAAATAAGAGACCAAATCACATACGCATTTGTGGATCTCTTGCAATAACTCCGCGGCCCTTAGGTTGCAAACCACTGCCATAGTTTTAATTTTATCTTCTCTTATCCCTCTGTCAGTCTAAACACATGTTTATTTCAAATAATAAAATTGTTGAGCTAGGATATTAGGGGATTGGTTTAAAAAATAATATTTCTGCATTATATTCATTATTTTTTAGAGAAATATTACCTATATTCTGAAAATCTACTTACCTAGCAGAGAACTAAGAATGGAGCCATAATCTGGATCTGCAACCAGAGAATCTTTCTCGTAGTATTTACTGCAATGATAAACACACGTCCTTCACATTATTGAATGGTACTTGCTTTGCCTAAGTACACAATGCCTATATATTTAAAAAATTTCGTATGCTATCCTCTATTCCAGATAGTGTTGTGTTTCACTGTGAATAAGGTCTGTGCACATGTCTGTATTGTTGAGTGTCACCCTGAATTTCTTTTCGAAGGGACGTTTTCATGACGATATGGTCATGCCTTTTACCTGATGAGCCCTAACAAGTGTCGGCCCAAGATATGTGGGGAGCCCGAGCAAGCTAAAAATTTGGCGCCCCTTCAGACAGTTAATCCTTAAACATTTTCAGCATAGAATAGGGCTGGCGAAAATTTCTGAGGGCGCGTGCCCAAACTGCGGATAATATTCGGAGAAATTCCATCGCATGTGGAACACCAGATTTTACCAGCACCCAATTTACGATTATTCCTGTGACGTTTTAGCACCCATTATTAGGTGGCGCTCCCGGCAGCTGCTCAGCTAGTTCGTCCTATATACCTGCCCTATCCCTAATATTTGTTTGATTATAATTTAGAAAACCTCTGTGATCACAGAATTCTAAACCTATAATCATTTTATATAAATGGCGTAAAACCAAAAAATTTTGTAATTTAATTCCTGTTGTAAAATTTAAAACTCCAGAATGTACAGACCGGCATTTAGTTGTGGTGGGGCCTTTTCTTCCAAAACAGAGAAATTTTCTTTAAATAAATAGCAGAGACATTCAGAAAAAATAAACAATAAGTAAGGTACAGTTAACCCTGTAACAGTCCAAGATGACCCAGAGCGAGAGAAGAATAAGTATACTCAATCTCTAACAGCTGCGCTATATGTGGGTGGATGGCCAACGCCACACTACGACCGCTTTCCATTGGGAAAGAACCACACTGCATTCAAACGAAATAACACATAAATTCGACAAATTAATGAATAAAGTTTTGCAGTTTTTCTGGAAGTGAACTTTTTTTCTACTTTCTTCAGTGGAAAAAAGGTCCCATATTAAACAGAGTGAAACAAGAACATTACACTGTTCCCGTAAGTTCCGTCCATTTAATGAAAGATCATATCAAATAATTCTGTTACAGCATGCAATGGAATCGATCTAATTTTCTGTCAGAGCACCGTCCACACCCACGTTATGGGACACTGCCTCTTTATTGCTTAAAAAACATGCGTCAGGTTTATCCTTCTGGTGTGCATACTATTTGAGTCTGTGACTCCATTCTATATTTATATCTCTCCTTTTTTAATACGTATGTCAAATTTTAAGTCAGAGTTACCGTACCTACTGTTCTGCACTAGATAGTCGATGATGATGGCCAGCTGCTTTTCAAATAGAGCGAGTCGAATCCACAGGTACCGCGGGCTTGGTGCCCCACTGGAAGTCATGACCCCACTGACAGAATTCTTCTTTTGCAGAGGTGGCTTCCCGCTATTTGGAGGCCGGTTCGTGCTTTCCCCACTCGATGAAGATCTCCTTATTAAAGCAAAGAACAGAACTGCAATAGTCTTGGGAACTGAGGCGCCTTGAAGTTCTGTGTCACAGCCATCTCCTAGTGTCATTTTTGGCGTTTTATTTTATTGTTGTGAACAAATTAATGAGTAAGTACGTATTGTTTGCGTTACACTTGCCAGAAATAAACTCATTTTTTTAATCGTAGCCATATATTTAAATGCAGATCCACTAACATTACTTCTATAGGTATGGTTATCTCCATTTCAAATTTTACATGCGTAAATCGAATGGCTCATTATTTATTACAATCAAACCGTAAGCTAAAGAAACTCTTTGCACATCTACTACCTTGATAATTTACTTTCTACAAAAACACATATTTCTAGGACCTAAAAATAAGAGACTGAAGCTTCGCTCCAGATTCACAATTTTCTGCGTCCGCCATACTTGTTATTGATAATTTTATGAAGTGAAAGTAAGGCTTTTAGATACCCTCCAGTGACACAAAGTCCATACAAAGTTTTGTGAAAATAATTTATTTGGTTAAAGTGTTAAACTAGGGAAACATACAGACAGAATTGTTATATCGACAGCCTGCTCTTTTCCTGTATATAGAGAACATACTGCTATGTTCTTAAAAACAGTGCTTTATATTTCCGTCGAACACAACACAATTTCATACAAGTACGACTACATATTTCAGTCTAAAGAGACCATCGTCAGACCAACATTACAAAAACCTTTTAAAAGAAGTTATGATATAACACAATTGTGTTCATTTTATGTGATCCCATAAGACTTACAAGGATTGTTACAGTGCAAAATTTACAAAATTTGCATATTATATATAAAACAGTATAAAATCGTCGAGTTGATGGTGTCCTGGCCGGAGGTTGTTTCCAAATTGTATATAAACAATATTAAAATGACAAATATAAATACGATAGATTTACTTTCGTATATAAAATTTATTGATTCACAAGTGTTGGCCACGCAATGTAAAACCCGTTGGAATCTATTAATGTGTCAAGCCGAGTTAGTAGATAGATATTAAATGCAGAATTGGTGTTAAATATTAGGTAAATAAATAAATATTTAATTGCGGATAGCCGTCTTATCAGAAATGTCGTATTCTATATATGTCTCTTGCGCAGCATGATAACAAACAATGGATCATGCAAAGTGAAATTAAATCCAGGGTTGCCGTGGCAAAAGCAGCGTTCATCAAGACTAAGACTCTTTTCGCCAGCAAATTGGATTTAATTTGAGAAAGACATTTGGAGCATAGCTTTATGGTGCTGAAGCTGGACACTTCGGAAAATACATCAGAAATACCTGCGAATTTTTTGAATGTAGTGCAGGAGAAGGAAGGAGAAGTGGGACTGGATCGATCGTGTGAAAAATGAAGAAGTATGATATAGAACCGAGGTGAACAGGAACGTTCTACATATTAAAAAAAAAGAACGAAGGTCAACTGGGATGTCCATTTCATGCGTAGGAAGTGCATTCTAAACAATGTTATTAAAGGACAGAAGGAAGGATGGATAGGTGTGACGGTAAGAAGAGGAAGAAGATGTAAGCAGCTACTGGATGACTTTAAGGAAAAGCGAGGATCTTGGAAATTAAAACAGGAAGCACTAGATTGCGCCGTGTGGAGAGCTTGTTTTGGAAGAGACTATGGACCTCTCACAAGACCGATTAAGAAATGAATGAATGAATTAATTAAAACATAAATAAATAAATGAGTTCTGTTCTAACTTTCGAAAATTACGATTTGATTTTAATGGATTAACTGAGAACTGATATAAGCAGGTTAAAATTAATCAACCTGTACGAAAATAAGCCTTGAAGAAAGGAAGAGAAACTTGTCATTCTGTAAAGAAACACTTCGTGATACACCATCAGATAGATAGGGACTTCAAAGAGTAATTCAAATGTAAAATGTTGGAATGAGAATTTGTTTCGATTGAAGTATCATTTACCGCTTCTTTACCGGTGTTGAAATGCATGTAAATTCTAAGTTCACTCTCTAGCTTAGAGAAAAATGGCTTTAACCAGGTTTACGAGACGAAATTGGGAGCATTCACAAACGGTGAAGTGCATATCAATGATAATTTATTCCAAACATTTGGAAGTGTATCTTGAACGAACTTCACCTCCATTAAACCGTCCCTGACTTTATTTGGCTCACGTCATTTCCATCAACGTGGCGCTGAAAAACCGAATGGTGAATTATAACCGTAGAAGACTAGGAAAAGATCTCTTCTTCGCCCGTGTTTGGTTTAATGAGATTCTATTGAGGGAATTCGACTGCTTCTTAGGCGTCTTTACACAGTACGTATCAAAGAACACAGATTGTGGGAATCATATCTGTGTGTCGTTCTGCTTAAAACTAGGAGAAGGGTAATGTAATATTCTTCTACATAAACTTGCTTTTATTTGAGGCTAAACGAAGCTTTATATTTTAGACGTACATAGCTAAAATGGAATGAAGTCGCTGCAGTTCTAGCAGTTTTACGACTGAATTTCAAGTTATTTTGGCTGTTCTTAATATCGTAACGTCATACATTCGCATCAAAACTTATCATAATTGAGGAGACTCGAAATAAAACTGCTTATTGAATAAACTGTAACATTTTAATTACATTCATGGATTTCCGAATATGAAGCCAGTTAAGGCATTGGAGGAAAATATGGGTCTCTTGAATATGGAAAACTTTTAGTTGCCCTGGAAAATGTAAGTAAAACGAAGATATCTTCACCTATTCTAAAAGACCCCAACAGTTGAAATGCTTATTCAGGCTTCTGAAGACATAAGTAACACAACTGTTTTGCCCAATAAACTTAGTAGACCCATTCTTGATTTTAAGCTTTCGCCGTGTCCTGTATGTAATATGTTTTCTTTTGGGTAATTCCCCGGCGTCACAAAGCTAATAGCCGACGTTTCGGAACCCTCTATCTGTTCCATCTTCATAGGCAGGTGGATGAAGTACTTCATCCACCTGCCTATGAAGATGGAACCGATATAGGGTTCCGAAACGTCGGCTATTAGCTTTGTGACGCAGGGGAATTACCCAAAAGAAAACATATTACTTAGTGGACCCACATTATTATGGGGAGTAAATGTAAAATTTTATTTTAAAACTACTTTTAACTTGCCACGTTTCTTTTATATTACTTTCGTTGCAACAGTTTCTATTCGTGTATTCTTGGTTGTTGATATCCATACCTGTTAGGATCGGAGTTCTCTATCTCCATAATTTTCCTGGAGATTATTGCTGCCGGCACAAAAGTCTTTGCGACTTTGTGCAGCAGCGCTGTAGTGGAGCTGGTCTTGAACAAGCCGAGAGCTCTTCTTCTCAGCCCCTGAGACAGACAGGCCTCAACAGCACCTGTCAACACAATACCCACTGAGTTAGCTGCCTGTGTGTGACGTGCTTGGAATTTCAGTGCATGTTTTTAGGTCATCCTTCAAGAGATGATCGTAACACACGCGTTACAAAATGTTGTTTTTATGCTGGACGAGAGTCGAGCTTTTAGAGCGACCTTCTTCGCAGTTTTAACCCGGAACTTATGTATTCGTACATATACAAAGATCTGTTTATTAGGAATAGCGTCCTTTCTTTTCTCAGATTCCTTTTGCAGGTAAAAATCTATCTGCTGCAATAATCGCCGCATATTTATGCAACATCTCCCTTATGACAATAGAATATTGTTAACCAGTGTTATATTATTCACTGCAGTATTGTGGCGTAGCGATCGTTTTATGCATTAAACTTACAACCGAATAGACAGGACTGGTAGCAGATAGATTATAATTTTATAGCAGAAAGAGAGTAGGGACCGTTAAGGAAAATTAGCGTTTATTCGAAATTTGACAGGTTGATTAGAATGTGTGTGAGCAGTACAGCAGTCAGAACTCCCAGGAGTAAACAAAGATGGTGCATTTACAGTGAGGTTGCTTTAAAGGCAATTTAGAATCGTAACAACTTTTTCAATGTCAGGAGGATAATTGGATTTTTAGACGACTTTGACATTTGGACGAACGAGATGTCGACAAATTTTAGCACCATGCGTTTTAACAGAGTGCAGGCTACCAGCCACATCTCATTTCGTACTTCTAACCTTAATCCGGAGTTAGCCACAGAGTTTACGACATAAATACGAAACAACCAATCAAGGCGTAGTACTCGAAACTTTCGTTTTGGACTATCGGATGCTTAGATTTCGAAGATTAGCCAGTAGGAATTTACAAGGGGAGCAATTCAAGGCTGGCACAAATGTAGACGCGAAATTTGAAGCTCACTAGCATTTCGGCACAAAGCTAGTGCAGACGTGTTTCTCACTTCCGTCTTATTGAAAATCAGGACAAAATTTAAGATCTAGAAATTGGAGTAAGATATAGCCAAAAGACTAGAGTGTGGTGAAAGATATGTCTAAATCAAATGTCACAGAGTGATATCCACATTTACGAAAATTGAGTCACGTGTCACACTACCGAATAAGTGACCTTGTTCACTGATTATTCATAGACTGAAATACAATTGCCCCTCGGTCAGGAGGAGGGGTGATTCCGATTACCCGAGAATCCGGATCATCGAGGGGACACTCGTAGTACAGGTAACATTTAAACAAGGTAGGCAATGTACGTATAAAAGTAACATTTAGGTGCTTTGATGTAATAATTGTTGTCGTGGAAAATCAATAAGTACTCATAGTATGAATGTGTGTCTGTAGCCTTAGTTACCCTGCATGTAAAGCACATGTTTCGTGCTGTAATGTCATTTGTGGCCTCTTTGGTTCTACCGTGCTTTTCTACATTATCTAATAAAAGGCACTTTTTTTTCTAAAAAATATTAATGAACATAAAATGTGTGTCTTGGGTTTTTGTAAAACTTGTATTTAAAACATTTCTCATTCTGAGAAGAATTCGGCGTAATATTATAACAAATTCACGCATATCTTCATGTAATACACCCGTTATTTTCGTCAGATATTAAACAAAATTTAATTTTCTCGATAGGTTTTTGGAAAATATTTAGTTATCGAATTTCATGAAAATCCGCCCAGTGAGAGCCGAGTTGTTCCCGGCAGGCGGACGGACAGATGGACAGACACGTGACGAAGCTAACTGTCGCTTATTGCAATTTTACGAATGCGCCTAAACATCATCATTCAGTGCTAAATTAAAATTCCTTAAAGAGGAAATACTACTCCTAGCAGTATAATAATAGGAATTTTAAAGTCCTGTAATAATTATTTAAATGGAAATGCTGGGCTATAATTGAATCACAACTGTCCGCACTACCTGGCCGTCCTTATTACCGAGTTCCGGATTACAGAGGGACCAAAATAATAATGCGCTGGTGATAAACTACAAGAATGCTGCTAATACTACTTATTCTAGGTATCAACTTGATCAAGTGAATCTCATGGACTTCTTTGTTGAACCATGTACAAACTAAATTACAGTGTTGTGTATTACGATTATTGAGACGAGTAAAAGATACCTGTAGCCATTCAATGAAATATTGCCTGAGATTAGCCTCTTCTTTCAACTGAACCGCCTAGCAAGTATGCTGTAATTGTGCTTCACTCATTCCAGTTTATTCTGATATAATCTCTAGTAAAATAAATTTTGTGTAGTAGCAAAAATCTCTCTGGTGACCAAACCAGGATTGGAAGTGGTGATATCAGAACACAGATGACACGATTTATAGAAAGGCGAAGGGCCAATCGATACATCTCGCCTAACCCTCTACTGCATGATTTCATAAAAAAAAATACATTTGCAAAAAAAAAATATTTATGAAACTGCATGATTACATTTATCTGAAACAGTCCTTAGAATACTTGTGCTATCACCTGGCCGTCCAAGTCCTTACTACATGATAATACTGTTCCCAAATGGAAAAAATGAATGTTTGAAATAAAAACACAAACGTTCCCATTTGGGAGCGGAATGTTGTAGATGACTAACCGCGAATCAGTTCCGGGAAAAGGATAGCATCTACAGATGGAAAGTGGATGGGGAGAGGATCATTTGTAAACGGTTGTCAATTTAGGAACGAGCTGTACATGCAGATGGCCTTTGCACTGGTTTAACTGTTCCAGTCGCCTAGCACAACACGTTCACAATTTTATGGCACTGTTCAAAGAAAGGATTTCGTTTTGTCTGCTTTGAATATACCGCAGATGGTACTATTTGGGTGTCGGGTTAGTTAGCTACGAACAATTATAGATAGCAGATCGTTCTGTTTCCCTCTAGTAACAGAAAAGTGTATTTACCGGATGTGCGCTAATTCTGGGCACCAGGTCGCCGTGGCCTATTGAATATTGTACGGTGATGCTTAATATTTGTGGGTTCTCGGGATGGAACTTGCTGCATTTCACACTTCTAGCGCCTAGAATGTTTAGGTGGCCTCTAGACTTTTGTGAAATTTGTACCGTTTGGGCTTTTTTTTACAGAATACTGGTGTTATGCTGTGCAGTAATATAGGAAATCGCAGAGTTTTTGTAATCAAGAACACGAAATCCCATAAAATGTAGGGAAATGGACGTCAGAAAAATATTATACGGAATAGAAACGATGTACGGTGGCAAGACCACTAACTCTGGGCAGGGTGGGGGGGGGGGAGAATTTTATGCTCCTTAATTGCTCCCTCTGACGGCCAGTGATATCACCACCACTTCTCTCCTACTCCGTACTACCCACGCACACGGATACCATAAGACTGCTATCCCATTCTACCACAGGAATCAAGAACAGTGGACGAAATGGTATGTTATATTAGAATTCTAGAATTGTCGCATTACAACCTCTGCCACCACGATGTAGGTCTAACCAGCTCCGAAACTAGGTCGAACTCCCTTTACAAGAAATTGGCACGGCTTAGAGCCTCAGTAAGTAGGCTTGTGACTGCAATGGACAGACGAGGTTAAAATGGATATGTAAACATACTGAACCTGAAGGTTACGCTGCATTGAGGGAAGATATACATTAATCTTTGCTCTACATACTGTTGCCACATTTTATAGTTGTACTAAGCCGCACATGGTGTAACAATAATATCGGCTGTTGTACTGAATTGCAGACTCTGGTGAGAGACCAGTACGGCAAAGCGCAGTATGCATGCCACTTAAGAAACTATATACAAAAAATATGTAATATATTACCTGTATTACTAGCAGATGCTGAAGGAACGTAATGTGATAAATTATTTACAAATTGTCTTTCGTATAATGGAAATTCCGTAACTACAAGAAAAGCGATACAAGAAACACACCATTTACTCACATAACCTTAGCTGGAATACTTGCTTATCCCAATTTAGAGAACTAGGAGTGGCAAAAACAATGGGGTCGGTTGAAGATGGAACACGCCCGAAGGCCTGCTCCATCAGGCTGCTCAATATAATTATTGGTGAGCATTTTTCCACTAATGCAGATCCCGCCTGTATTACGTCTACATGAAATAATGGAAAATTTACGTGCGGAATTCGTAGATATGTTTATGAACTACCTGCTTACACAATTATCTTAGTAATTAACCAACTTGATGCACAAAATCTCGTTTTATAATAAATTTATTTCATGCCTCTACATGTTTCGAGCAACATGTGCTCATCATCAGGAGGTCAAAATTTTATTATACAGCATCTGGCATCGTCACACCCGTAGGTGGCCGTCCAGTGCACAGATTGAGATAGGACTTCTCTCAACCTGTGCACGGGACGACCACCTAAAGGTGTGATGATACCAGATGCTGTATAATACAATTTTGACCTCCTGATGATGAGCACATGGTGCTCGAAACATGTAGAGGCATTTAATAAACTTATTATAAAACAAGATTTTGTACATCAAGTTGGTTAATTACTAAGAATATACCGAAATGCACGGTCAGCAAACATCAAAATTTGCTTACAGAATGTCACAAGCCTAGCCCCTGACATGTGTAACGCGGCGGCACCAAGCACGAAATAAATGCAGATTTCATATAACATTGTTGTAAACTTTTAACTCCATATTATTAAATCACCAACATTAGAGCAACTTAACGTACAGCCCTGAACATTTTTGTCCAAATGGGATCATTAAAAAATCATACAGTGCTTTTCAAGGTAATGAATTTTGTAAATAACGAAGGGGTGGGGGCAATTTATAACGAAAAATATTAATACCCAATGTCATGAAAACCCGTAAATTGTTTCAAAATTCTTAGCGGACCAGCACATGGATATAATGTTGCCATAGGGACTGTAATGTTTTGTAACATTTTGAAGACTGATGCTCAAATAAACTGTATATAAATATTAAGGTCGTACCTCACAGGGAACGCAGCCCATGTACATTATAAGCATCAGCTAATGATGTTTAGGGAAATCACATAAATATACATACAGACACACATACATATATACAGTATACACACACACACACACACATATATATATATATATATATACTCGTACATGCATACATACGTATATACATACATGCATAGAAATACACATACATACATACATACATACGTATGTACGTACGTACATATAGAGGGAATGTGCCGAATATCATCCCCTTCTTAAATCTGTCCCAAGCCCTAGCCCCCCACTCTCACCCCCACCTCCTGCTGTTGACGTTGGTGACCCGTAAGCTGTTTAGTTTGGACATGAAACGTTTATCACGTGATGTAAAAACTATCTTTTATTTCAGCTGAATTTGTGTTGTGATAGAGTTTGCTTGTTTTTGCCTCTGTCTTGTTTTGCAATATCGAAATATTTTCAAAGCTTCTGTTCGTACCCTCGTTGCAACAGGTAATGTATGCTTTAAGAAAAATCTCATGCCACACATACTTCCAAAATAACACGTATTTTATTTGGAAGTTAATGCAATTTTACTGTTAGTCACTATTAACAATTGTAAAGCAGCCATATTTTTTTGTTCTGATGTTCCTAATAGCGCCCCCATACGCAGTCCTAATATCGTCCGGGGACGATATTGGGCGCAGCACTTCGTCACGTCGGCTTTCTAGTGACTTTTGTTTGTGCTTTGTAGATGGACCGAAGAAAGTGTAAAGTGTGGGGACAAAATGAAAATGGCGAATGCCATAGAGGTTGGGGGGGAGTGAGGAAGTGGGATTAAAAAAAAATCAAAGTGCCGGGATCGATGCTCAAAAATAAAGTTAACAGCAAGGAAACAAATGTAGAGGAACTGATCAATAGCCGGCTTGGTTGGAAACCAGTCTCGAAGAAGAACTTGTCAGTTACTGTCCAGTGATGGAGCTTAGATGTTTTGGGCTAACAACAAGAAGTATTAAAGGAATGGTTTTTGATCTTGCCATAAAAATGGTTTTGCCCGTCCATTGTTATTGCAACAAGGAAAAACAGGCTGGAAGTGGTTGCGAAAATTTATGTGCCGCCATCCTAAAACCCCACGTTACTTCGACAGCAAGAGTAAAGGGATTAACGAAAATAAATGTCGGAAAATTTTTCGCAATATGTGAGCCAATGCTGCGGCTGATTAACATCTCTTCCCATTGCTTATTAAACTATGAAGAAACTGGTCTCAATGTCGTTCAGCATAAAGCATGCAAAGTTATCTCTCTTAAGGGTAAGCGAAGGATCTCTCTGTCTTAAGCAGAGAGGTGTTCACTCGTGACAATTGTTACCTGCGTGAATGCCACCGTTACGTAAGTTACTCCTCTTCTGGTGTTTCTAGGAGTAAATGAAGGCTGAACGTCTGGATAGCCCTCCACCTTAGTTCAATAGCAGCTTGTCACAGTCCGGATGGATCCAGAAAGACAGCTTTAAGCAAAAGTTCAAACATCTTCCGTGTTGTAAAGGATCTAAAAGAGATCCCATTATCCTAACAATGGATGGTCACTATTATCATTCGAGGAATATTGACGTGATAGAATGTTCTCCGGAAAACGGAGTTCGCATTGTTTGCCTTCTCCCGCATAACACTCACAAACTACAATCTCTGTGAGTTTTCTTCATGCAGCCTCTGAAGGCATACCACGCACAGGAGATAGAAATTTGGCTGAAAACCACATAAACAGAGTTGTTACACGCTATCAAATTACTGTGCTTACTTGAAATCGGCCACAGCAGCTATTGCTGCAAAAATGGTTCGGGAAAACAGGCTTTTTTCCCTGCAACCGTCACATGTTTGATGAAAGTGATCCTGGAAGAATCTCAGCGCAACATCACGAGTTGTTTGCTTGAAATTTTTATGTCATTTTCTAGAATTGCAGAAGAACCGCCTACCACTATCGGCACAAATCCACAGACCCTAACCAAAGGTCACTCCCCTACCTCAGAGAACTCCACTGTTATTGTTCACTTCTCTGATATTAACCCTGTTTCAGATACATTTGGCAGGAAACAACAGCCAACAAAACACAAGGATTCTCAGAAAGGATCCACTACTATCTTGATGAACTCGCCTTAGAAAACAAATTTCTAGAAGACCGAAAGTGGAGACTAGAGATCAGGGGAATTCTTCTTCCAAAACACGGTTACAGAAGAAGAAACCTTCCGGTCCTAGTGACACAAGTGTTTCAGTCATTCGCGGTGAACATGAGATGAAGAGAGTCTTCATCCTTCGACTCCGAAAATTGTGAGGAGCCCATTCTCGTAGAAACTGATGAAGAAAATTTAGATAGTGACAATGAGTGATTGTACTGTTCAGGGCTGTATACCAGAGACAGACGCGGCGAAAAGTGGATCAGATGAACAAAACGCTGTTAAGTGGTGCCATGAGGAGCGTTCGCAAGCAGACGACTCGACAACGTTTCTTTCTTTTCTGCAAAGCTGAATAAATGCTCGACCCGTTTAACGTAACTATACTGTTTGACAAAACATATTTGTACCATTCTTTCGATATAGTTATTTTCCATGGTTACAGTCATTATTTTTTTTTGTGGCGGGGGGGGGGAGGTCTCTACAGGAATTTTTATGCAACAATTTCAAAACCCGATGTTAAAATAATAAATTTTGATTTCACTGTGGTGTATTTTGGTTAAAATTTGTATTTCAAAAGCTTAATATATTTTTATTTCAGTGTAATTTGTCATATTTAAGCGTTTTAAAATAATTATTTAGTGGCAAGTTAATAGGCACACAGCGTTCCTAATATCGCCAAACGACACATATTTTTCTTTGCTTAAAAATCACCCCTCCGGAAGGACTATAACAAAATAGGTCTCGAGGGCTTAAGTAATTCAGCATCAAATTACACCCACACCATTCTCAACTTATTCTGCTTAATCATCTCTTCGATATTTGAGATTTAAAAAATGGGGACGATATTAGGCACATTTCCTCTATACATATTATACATAAATACATACACACAACACATACATAATACATATATACACACATATACATACATACGTACACATATACACACACACATACGTAGTGTTTGCAAAGTGCCTTAATTTTAGAGCTGATGCCGCAAATAATATTAACTGTTATATATAATATTAACCTTTGGGATTTAAAAGTTTAATCAATGAAAGTGGATTAAAATCACCTAGTACATAACTTTCAGGCAAGTCATCCCCGTTGTGATGTATAGAATTATAAATATAAACCATATGTGTTTATAGTCAAACACAACTCAATAATTTTATTAAAGTGTATTTCTTACATTGTTTCGTTCAACGACATGTTTCGGCTCTCGTTATGAGCCATCTTCAGGTTCAGTAATTTTCTTAGTGAGGTAAAATATACAATTAGCAATGCTATTGTTATTATTAACTATGAGATCTCGTATAACATATAAAAATTTTAAAATTGATTCCACTGAATAGCAGTATTAAAATTAAGTTAGTGGAAGTTAATTATACACCATATTAAAATTACAGGGTATTATAATTATGCAATGTGGTGTGAGTGCTAAAAATTTTTCTATTTAACTTTATTTATGGATTCTTCATTGATGCTGTTGGTTTTTTGTGACGGTTTATCATAGGTCTATGGAAGTTATCGGAATTTTGTTGAACTTATGTAACAGCACCTCTATAGTAAATATTATGTTTTAAAAATTTTTGGGCGTTTTCAATTTATTATGTGTCATAGGTGATATTTTGTTACTAACGTTTTGGTTGTTGGTAATTGATGTATGTACCCGTTATTAAATAGAGAATAACTGTATTAAGACGGTGTTTATGAACTGATGTAGGATCTCTTGGGAATATGGTGTGTGGACTTCATCAAATAGATGGTATGTTTGTTTATATTACATCTGTGAATATAATAAATATAAGAAACACAACATACAGACGTAGAAAGCAATATAGTACAAGGAATAGACGCACGTATATTCAACGATCTCCATTCACAAAGTAAATAATACTACAACAATTCAAGAAATTATTGTCTTCAGCACAAACGCAAACATACATCAGACAACACATACTTCAAAATGTAAGTACCGACTTAAACTAAACTAAACATCTCACAAAATGACAATATTATCTACATAGATTAATAATCCATTATAATATATATTTATTATATTATATATAATATATGTATAACATAATAAATATATATATATATATATGTTTTATACACTTATTACCCTTCAAAATCCTATGTCTATAACGTATAACCGCGATGTTGTTGCTCCCTCAGCAGTTCGCATAGTTTGCTTGCTGGTATGAACGAAGGATGTGGTGCAGTACATACATCCGAAGAGTCCCTTCAGAGCCCAGTTTCAGTAATTTGTTAATTTCTATACCACTGAAGTCCGTAAGCGAATCAGTGAAAGGTAAAACATACAAAAGTGCTTGACGTATGAAAGAATAGCTTTTTCTGTAACAATAAAGCGGTGAGTGGGTTTAAGAACTAACACAATGTATGTACGGTACCTAGACAGCGTAGTCGGTATAGCAACAAGCTACCGGCTGGAAGGTCCGGGGATCGAATGCCGGAGTGGGCGAGATTTCCCACACCCGTCCCGGCCCGCCTATTCTCCTGCACAATGGGTACCGGGTCTCTTTCTTTGGGTAAAGCGGCCGGGCCGTGGCGTTAATCACCCACCCACATTTAACGTGGAGGTTAAAGAAAAAGTATAGCTATACCTCTAATACTCCTCTTGGCCTTCATGGCCTGTACTAGGGTGAACTTAAATTTTACCTTCGTGCACGGTACGTATGAGACATTTCGCGGTATAAATTGATAATTGACTGAACGATCAAGACCTGCTGTTCCTTTTCGTGTCCCATGACAAGTGCTTTTAACTTAGAAGCTTTCCCCCGTACACAAGGAATTCAGATGCCCGTGGCTAGCCCACCCTGCCGTACCATCGCGTTACCAAGGCAACTGATAGAACTGGTCACACAGAATTGCACAGAGGCTTGGCAGTTGAAACTAGCAGAGGAGTCAAAATTCAGGGACAGGCGAACGGAGGACCTCTAATTATGGCAATTATGTTCTGCTGTGTCACTACACAAAACAGTTTATTTCTTTCATAGATTTATTTCTTACAAACATATTACTGTACTTTTAATTTTGCTGTCCAAAACCCATGTGGTCCTCACGAGGGCATTGCATAAGCTACAAGTTATCATGAGTTTAAAGAGTAATTTCGGGCAAGGGAAAGGAATCATTTCAGGGATTAACTCCCTCACGGCTTTGCCGTTGGCGTTTTGACATTTGCTGCCACTTGCATAGCTGATAAACTGCACTTGTTCCTCCAACACAAGACAGGTTTATTTAAATCGAGTTTCGTTCTTACATGTATTCTACACGTTTCGGCCCTTTCTCAGGCCACCATCAGGAATGTCAATACACAAATCTTATGAAGGAAGATATAACAAGATAAACTCTTAGGGGCCAATTGTTTATAGTCGCTGTTTTCTTATATTGTTAAAATAAAGAGTAACTATAAACGAGTGGCCCCTTGAATTTTAGTTTGTTATATCTTCCTTTATAAATTTTTGTACTGACATGCCTGATGACGGCCTGAGAAAGGGCCGAAACATGTAGCACACATTTAAGAGTGAAACTCGATATAAAATAAACCCCTGTTTGTTCGGAGGAATAGCTATGGTTTATTTGTTGGTTAACAATGTAATGGCTTCCATCAATATTGCAATTCTTCTCTGGAGAGAGTATGAAACGTAAAAGTAAAATAACCTATCCATGCCATTAAGGCACATAGTGGGTGTAGATGTAAAGCCCTATTCATTCTTAACCTCAACACTAATTGGAGGTGAGTTGTTAGCTTCACGTCGCGGCTGCTTTACTGACGGAATTCATCTAAATTTGGACTCTAATATATACTTACTTACTCCATGATGCAGAGTCCTTCTTGAGAAGCTAACTGGTTTGAAGCTAGTCAAGAAATTTCCCGAATTTCACGGAACCCGAATGTTCATTACCTCACTCACAAGCGTCCCCCAACTGTCTCTATCCTGGGTCAGCCCAATCCAGTCCATATACCCACATCCCACCTCCTGGAGATCCATCCTAATATTATCCACCCATCTACCCCTAGGTCTCCCCGATGGTCTCTTTCTCTCCGGTTTCCCCACCAAGACCTTATACACCCCCCTCTCCTCACCCATACGCGCCACATGCACTCTAAGATATAACGTAGGAAATACTCTACCATACAAAGCAAAGTACCTTCTCCCAAGAGTCCTTTTAGTATTTATTTGTAGAAAGTGGATTAAGGCGGATTTGAGATATAGAATGCACAGCCCGTATGCAAATATTATAAGATTTTACATGTTTATCCAAAGCTTAAATTTCAGTCAATAAATCTGCAAAAATTGTGGTACCGTTCACACTAACTTGTTTCACCCGAAAATAGGCGAGTTAGTAAGAAAATGTAGAGCCTGTTAATAGTTTTATAGAGTATTTCGGTTTTAACAGCAATCGAAACAGAAAAAGTATATTATTGGAGCAGTACACCTTTAAACAGCGTGGGTTTGGGGGTAAGTTTCAGACACTTAATATGGTGCATTAGCTGATTTTCTATGTATGGATCAGTTTTCCCAAACTTAATTTACTTGCATTGCAAGTTCATGTCTTTGTGCGCGATATTATTTTGACAGTAGAACTGGCACCGTCACATGACAGTTAACATAAAATTTACGCGCTAATTCATGGCATCTAAACACAGGTCAAAAATTACATAATGATTGTGACATTATTAGTTGCGTGCATTTCGATTGAATTAAATACTTCTTTCATGACATCAACAAATTCAAAAATACTTAGTATACTATTAATTACGTTTGTAATCTATTATACTTCAGCAAGGTTCAGTGGCGTACCGAGGGGGGATTTTGGGGCGGTTCAACCCCCCCCCCCCCGAAATTCCGAAAGCCCTCTAAAATCGTGCCAAACTCAACCCGATTGTGAAAACTGTTAAAAATTGTTGAATTTAGAACGCCAACACCCCAATATGTTGGGGAAAAAGGCAGTAAAATTCTAAAACTATCTAGGTTCGCAATTGTTGTACATTAGCAATAACAGATAAATTGATTGTCATCATAAATAATCTTATACACAATACCAAAAATTAAGAAAATTTTACTATATGAAACGAACGTTCTTTTACCAAATTACAGCTGCCTCCAGAACCCTGACAAGGGGTCTACCGTCCCCAGATCCCTCTTCTCTCTTTCCTCTATCCTCAACTGAATTTGTTGAACCCCCCCCCCCCCGAACAAAATTCCTGGGTAAGCTACTGGCAAGGCTTAAATCTTGGTACGTTTTTCCGGAGGATGGCGCAAAAGACGTCAACATACGTAAGAGCGATATAAAATGTATTTGATAGCGTCAAGGGTGTATTTGTCAGTTTCAAGGGTGAAATTACGCACTTACTCACTCACTATAAGTGCCACTGATAACTCTTCAAGTAATCAGTTCGTATTTTAGAACCCTATAAGCATACTACGAAACCAGTCATACCATGAATTTCAGAAGTTCTTACGATACAGCTTGATGGATGCTGTCGGGACAGTACTATAGCGCAATGCCGCCCGAGGCATACATAATTCTTGACAGCTTCATAGCGTGGGGAATCACTGTCGTCTTGCATAACAGTCATTAAACAAAAGAAAACCCGCGTGTTACACTCTCAAATAAGAAGGGTATTATATAAGACGAAGACAAGCAGAGATTATCATACATCAATCATACTTCAATGTCGTGTCTTTTCCTGTATGGTCTACACCACAGCCAAAATTTACGTAAATGTGTGTGCGTACGCGCTTGCTCGTAAAAAGGTAAATCAGTCCCATTACAGGCCCGAGGTGCCAAGAGGGTTCCAGGAAGTTAAGGTTCCCAGATTACGTGACAATGGTCCAGGATGGTGCTAAGGTTGTCAGCCTTAAGCGCCGGTCGTCTTTACCTCCAGGAAATACTCCTGGTACTCATTTCTGTTGCAGGCTGAGTCGACCCCAGGGCAATAGTGCGATCGGAAGGATTATGTCAATGAAAAATCCCGATGACACCATTTTGGAATCGATCCAGCGACCTTCCGATTTGTAGCACAGCACGTTAACCACTGTGCTACCGCGGTCCCCCGCTTGCTGGTATAAAGTGAAATACTCTTAGTCTACGTTCTTCAAATAAAGTTATAACGGTGATTAAATGAAAGAGAATAATATTTGTGCATATAACGTGAGTGATAAACAAACTCACAAAATTATTGCGAAACCTCGCTAAGACGCCACTTGGGAGATCTCGGCGTACCATCCCAGCGCCATACTCGCCCATTCATTTCGTTCGTGGAAAGTAGATGGCGGAGACTTTAATGTAAATTATTTTTTTTGCCTGTCATATTGGTGAAATATAAATGAATCAGTTACGGCTTTACGGCTGTATGAAACATCTGGCCTAACGTCTAATGAGGCGGAATTTTGCCCCTTGTGTACACCACATGAAATAAATTTGCTTCCCTGAATAATCAGAGTTTATTTGCTTAAATAATATTAACGTATTGAATTTTATAACGTAAATATATAACATGTTCTTGGAAGTATAAATAAATAGTTCAGACAGTATACAGATGAGTTTCTGCTTTTGAAGGATTAAAAACAGAAAGTGTGGTCTTCTGACAGAAAATAAAATTACGCTCTGGTGGATGCAGTATTACATCTGCTGCCTTACCACCCTCTGAACGTTCTACTGGGTTATTCCATTTTCCTGGCAACATAATTCTTTCGAGCAAGCACGTCATCCGTAAGATAACAATGTAACGCAGACGGACTCTATGTAAAATACAAATGTCACAAATCTTAGTCTCCGCTGGAATATTTGGGATATTTGATGTTTTCAGAGCGGTGATCTTGGAGATTCATGTCCTCTGGAATATATTAGGCAATGCTTCTGATAAGCAGTTACAAACGTTGCGAAGGATTGTAGTGCCTTCGAAACGTCGGTAAATATTTAGCTGTGTACACGGCGTAACATTTCAGAATACTTGAGCCCTGAACTGGAATTTACTTCGGGCAGTAAATAAATTATTACAGAAATATACACACACACAAATATATATATATATATA
>Ga0131853_10006866_pt1 | contig 20559 bp, 15 predicted proteins | sample TergutLab28metaG_FD_92764 | JGI IMG/M metagenome (GOLD analysis project Ga0131853, IMG submission 92764) | Labiotermes labralis P1 segment gut microbial communities from Petit-Saut dam, French Guiana - Lab288 P1 (version 2) (version 2) | ecosystem: Host-associated > Arthropoda: Insects >...
ATGGGATGTTGTCAAGTTGGACTTTTTGGTCTTTGGTTCTTGAGATAGTTTGCATTTACTACGTTCCTTTCGGTTTTTCGATGTATAAACTTGTCCTTATACATTCAAAATCTGCTGCATTAGACCGCTTGACGGTCTAATGAATGCCTGAAAAAACGTCGCAATCCCGTGCTGAGGGATTGCGACGTCTGGTGCAAAATGAGTGGTAAGGGGTTTTAGTTTTTACCCATTTCAAAATACTGTGCAATGGATTCTTCGGATATTGCCGCCCACTCTGGGATTGGGATAACTGTGTGCTGCCCGTTCTCCAACAACACAACACCCGGTGTGGAAGATAGCGGGAAGAAGTGCGGCCAATATGGTGTGCGTGCTAGAGAAAATGTGTCTATGGCGATGGTCTGGCAGTTGCCACTCGTTAGCTCTGTGACTTCTGAAACTGGGCGATGCCCCACCATCTGTTTGGGATAGCAAGTGCTTGGATATTGCGAGAACTCGCCCTTGGCATCTGCCCAGACGGGGCTGCCAAACGGGCGCGTCCCGCCGCGGCAGTGTCCGACCTGCTCTATGAGTTCTATCAACTTATCCCATGTCTCGATCACGTCCTCGGCATCTGTGCTGAAATCGAACAGATCGGGAATCGGCTCTTGATGCCACTCTTCGATTTTTGTGCCACTCAGATAGCCGCCGTGACTGATTAGGAATCCCTCTGCCCAACAGGATATCTGAGGTTGCAACTCTAGGAGCAGTTTTCTCACTTGCTCGCAATGCTCGGCATCGCTCAGGGTGTACCCGACGGGCTTATCAATCAGATAGGGGATATCGTGATTTCCAAGCAGGCAGGTGACATGGATGCCTTGTGATTCCTTCTGAGCTTTCCAGTCAAGTAGAAATTGTAAGTCCTTGATGTATAGCTCTGGGTTTTCTGTCTGCATCCACTGGTCTGTATAATCGCCCGTGAATACGATGTGCTGGATGCCTTGGTCTGCGATGTGTGCCTCCATCATAGGTAGGATGAGTCCTGCCATGAGGTGGAGGTCGCCGATTGCTATTGTTTTTATTTTGAAGTTCCTTTCCGACAGAGTTGTATGATTTATTCCTGTCTTTTTTCTCTGAGATCCTTATTCGTGCCGCTTGTCGGCACGAATGGTCTCTTGCCCTTGACCAAGGTTAAGGCATCATGAAATATCTAAGGTGTAATAAAGAGATTTCCGCTCTGCCTTGATGTCGTACTCGGCCAAAGTGGAAATCAATTCTGGAATTGCAAGTGTGTGGTTGTCGTCAGTTCGTTCGAGAAGGATTTTCATGAGGTGTAGTAGCTTCATGCGTTGGTTTGGTGAGGTGGGCATGGTGGAGTCTCCCTTGTATTTCAAAATCAAGTTGATCTCCGACTATTCTACCATCTTTCATCCTACACTTCAAATATTGCAGAAGTGGCTTGCTCACTTTCTATAAACACGGTGATAACGGCATGTTTATTAGGTAATCTGCAACAGCCCCCACAGATTGCCTGATCTAACCCACGCCAGACCTTCAGAAAAGCTACGAACCTCATCATACTCAAATGGCACAACTACATTGCCATCGGTGTCTATAAAGCCCCATCTAGGATTATCCCAAGTCCCAATGTTGACCGCTGCCAGCCCTTCGGAAAAGTCGTGTACTTCGGTATATTGCGGTAAAATAACTTCCTCGCCCAAACGATCTATGAAACCCCAGCGCGGGTTTTCCCAACCGCCTGTCATAACGGCAGCGCGGCTTTCGGAAAAGCTATTTATGTAAGTATATCTGCCAAGCGGCACCAAAAGAGCGCCGTCCAAGTCGATTACGCCCATGCCTTGTTGATCCTGTACTACTGCACGTCCTTCAGAAAAATTTGTCACCCAGTCAAAGACGAACGGGGAAACCACATTGTTCTCTCGATCGATAAATCCCCATCGGCGAGACGGGAAATATCCGCCTCCAAAATGATTAGGCACCATCTCTACTTGCCAAATAGCCGCTCGACCTTCGAAGAAGCCGGGTGGGATCGCTTCATCCTCCCACATCCCCATCACGATATAGCTGTCGAACTGAAATGGGATGATGACCTCGCCGCTTGCATCAATAAACCCCCAGTGGCTATCGCGCATTACCGGTGCCAAGCCCTCTGAAAAGCTACCTGCTTCTTGGAACTCAGTAGGGATCAACTCATCACCGGCTCTATCGATAAAACCCCATCTGCCGACATTCCAATCTCCGGCATTGACCGCCGCTAAACCTTCAGAAAAATCGCTTATTACACTATATCTTCCAAATGGTACAACTATCTCACCCGTCGAATCTATCACGCTAGTACCCAGTTCCCAATTACTGATTATCGCTCGTCCTTCAGAAAAAGTCCAGCCCCAGTCGTGCTGAAACGGTACAACAAGACGACCATCCAGATCAAAGATACCCACACCATCGTGATCTAGTGAATGGACGATAACCAATCCATCGGAGAAAGGTGGAGCCCCTAGGTAGGCATACATTTCCGAAACGTGGCGATACTCAATTGGAATCACAATCTCTCCTTGGCTATTCATATAGCCGAGTATGTGGTCTGGCTCCCAGTCCCAATCGCCTTCTGCGAAAATCTCCACTGCTGCCATGCCTTCACTGAAATCAAATACTTGATCGAACTCCCAAGTGGGCTCAATAAAGACATCGACTGAAATTTCCGAAAGTTCCCACTACGCATAAAGCGTACTATTCTCTGTGATCGATGTTTCGGGCGAAAGTATGTTCTGCCCTGCACTGTCTGATGTCCAATGGACAAAGATGTATCGTGGGCGTTCCGGCGTTGGGATATCCGCTATCGTTGTGCCTTCTGCGATGATTAGCGGCGGTGCATCCTCTGCGCCCGGGAAATTCAAGCGAACCGTAATGGTATGTGTTGCGAGAACCATTTCGCCTTCTGTATCACCAGACTCCACCTCAGTTCCTACGGAATCTGAGCCTATGAGCATAATTACTGCTCCGACTATGAGCGCCACAAGTAAAAGGGCGGCCAATGCAACAATTATCACTTTCTTTGCCTTTGGCTTGTCCCGTTCCGCTTCTATCGGCAGGGCAATAGGTTGAGCTTTCTCTTGTTCCTCTGTATTTTCACTGATTTTTTGACCACAATTTTCGCAAAACGCATTGTCCTCAAAAAGTTTCGATCCACAATTTCCGCAATACATACCGTTCCTCCCACATCATTTACACCTAAGTTCTTGTATTTTTTCGCAAAGAAGCATCCTGTGCCTGCCCGCAACGACTAGGCTTTTAGAGAAAGTCAATTAACTTGCACCCTCGTCAGGCTTGCCGTTCCTACCGTAGAAAAATAGCCACTAAACACATCGCCATCGATTGTGCCATACAGCCTCACATCGCTAGACCATCCACTGGGCTTAAAGTACACATGGTCGTAAAACAGTTCAAACCTATTGCTGGAAGCATTAAATTGAACATCGGCTAGATAATGTGCGACCATATCCGTGCGCGTATGGACATCTCTAAAATATAAAACTGCGGCTCGATAACCTGCCCCTTGTCTGTATACCGATATTTCTAATCCCCACACTCGATTCCCAGAATCAAAAACACCAATCCAATCACCTGAAAAATCGTCATACGGTGAATCCTCTCCAATTGGTGGAGTAGCAGAGAGTCTAGTCCAGTCTAGCGAAACACCATTTTCTAAAACTCTATAAGACCACGAGACATCACTAAAATCTTCTCTAGGTATTTGACTTGTATATTCCGCTATAATTGTCTCGAACTCTTCTTGTGATATTTCTTGCTCCCACGTCCAGCCTAAATAATATGTTGTAAAATCCCAATCTTGCCACTTCAAAAGACTACTTGATAATGCCAAAGTATTCCCACCTTCTGAAACCCTTTGAAAGCTCCAAGATTGACCATCTTCACTCAATGCGACAAATGCAATTATGCCATTATCATGGATTGTAATCTGTTGCAACCCAGTTCCAGCAGCTACGCGAGAAGTAAGGAGATAAACCTGTCCTTCTACCCACGTAAATATGGCATAAATGTCTATGTTACTTTCATCTGTTCCTATGCCAATTAGCAGCTCAGGAATACCGCTTTGGTCAATGTCAAAAAAAGCATGATAAAGGCTTAGACGTGGCTCTGATTCAAAGGCGTGTTGCAACATCAAATTGGGATGCTGCTGATAATAGGCGCTTTCATACATGACAAAAGCATTGATACCTACGAAGTAATTATCTCCGACAGCACTTCTATATTGAGCGAGAATCTCACGATATAGATATTCTGGTTCTAACCCAATCGCCCACTGCGCATAAAGCGTACTATCTTCTGTAATTGGTGTCTCTGGCAGAAGTCTGTTTTGCCCCGCACCATCTGATGCCCAGTGGGAAAAGATGTAGCCCGGTCGTTCCGGTGTTGGCAACTCTGCTATCGTTGTGCCCTCTGCGATGACTAGCGGTGGAGTGTCTTCTGCACCTGCAAAATTGAGACGCAGGGTGATTGTGTGTTCCACAATCTGCTCGGGCTCATCTTGCATGTCTCCTATATCGTAACCTACATAAGATTCCACTGTGGGTTGCGCGAAATTGAAAAGATTAAACTGCGATATAGCAACGACCCCAGCAACCAAAAGCAAGAAAATAGCCAGCAAAATGATAAGCCTGTTCCTTTTAGTTTTCGGCTTATTCTGCTCCACGTTTATTGACGGAGTAATAGGTTGAGACGTCTCTTGCACCTTTGCGCTCCCATTGATTTTTTGGCCACAGGCTTCACAAAACACATTGTGTTCAAAAAGTTCTGACCCACAATTTCTGCAATACATATGCACCCCTCCTTGCTATCCTGCATCTGCAAAGCTGCGAAGACCATGTACAACGCTTACAAGAGAATCAGTCCACCAATACGTGTGGTTTGACTCAGAAACATGTCTGCCAACCATATATGGAGCTGTGTGGGTGACATTATAATTTGTTTCAATCACAACGACACGCCCCATAACAAACTGGAGTACAAAGCTGTTGCCGCTGTCAAGGTGTGTCCATACAACATCACCGTGCCACAAACCACCTACAACTTCCCCTGTGCGTTGGGCGTTTCCAAATTGCTTACTAAATTGCCCATTCGGCATATCGCCATTCCATTGGCCTTCAGAAAAATACCAGCCATCCAAACTAAACCAGCGTCCAAAGCCCTCCCGCGAATCGCCGACAAAATCACCCTGATAAACCATGAACCCTTCATCGGTTTGATAAATACCAATTCTGCCATCTGATGTGTCAAAGAAGAGCGGGAAGGTCAAAGAGTTTGATGATTCTGCGAACATAGCGGCAAGGTTGCTGGCTTGCAGTTGTGCAAGGAATTCTTGATAGCCCTCTATTGCACTTATCTCAGCTAATTGGTCGAATATTTGTGTTGCTGCCACTTTCCACTGCGCATATAGCGTACTGTCCCCTGTAATTAGAGCACCCGGTGAAAGCACATTTTGCCCTGCACGGTCAGATGTCCAGTTGGTAAAGGTGTATCCCGGTCGTTTCGGTATTGGTAGTTCCGCTATCGTTGTACCCTCTGCGATGACCAGCGGCGGAGCATCCTCTGCGCCTGCAAAGTTCAGGTGTAGCCTGATAGTATGCGTTGCAAGGATCACTTCCTCCTCCGCGCTGTCCAACCCGGCTTCATTTTCTGCCGATCCTGCGCCACCGAACACAAGCACCGCCCCAACTATGAGTCCCACAAGTAAAAGGGCGGCTAGTGCGACAATCATCACTTTTTTCGTTTTCGCCTTGTCCCGCTCCGCTTTTATCGGTAGCGCAATAGGCTGTGATGTCTCTTGTTTCTCTGCACTCTCGTTGATCTTTTGACCGCAATGTTCGCAAAATACATTGCCCTCAAAAAGTTTTGACCCGCAGTTTCTACAAAGCATAATACGACTCCTTCGTTTTACCTAATCATCAAATATCCAAGCCACGTGTGCAGGTGCATTTTCGTCTATCATGCCAAACATGATAGAAAAGTTTCCGTATCGAAAATGCACACTATAGTCATAGGCAATGAGTTCGCCGCCAATGTCCCATCCTTCGGCTAAGATTTCTCCAAAAATTTGACTCAGTTCGGCTCTATTTCGATTCCAATTTATTCCATCAATTGCATATGTGTGGTCGGCAATCAGTATTGTGCTCACAGTAGGCCCGTTAGGTGTAGGTCTACCAAGGAAGAAAAAAATACCGCCATAGTACATGTATTCAGTTTGGAATGAACCCTCTCTCAGTGGCGCTCCATACAGGTCGAGTATTTGCGCCCTTGTCAAGCCAAAGTTTTCATTAAGCCTAATATCGTTTGGAGTATCTGCATTTGCTTGAGTTGAAGTAACCACAATTGGGTGCCACTCCAACACCAACTCATTTTCCCACGCAACGTCCCATTGTTCGGAGCGAACACCAAAAAACTGGAGGAATATTTCGTCATATTCTTCTTCAGTTATCTCTTCATCGCCTCTGAAAAAACCACGCCGATCATCTGGAGCACCCCACAAGTCCTCATCCCAATCGTCACCCCAGTCAAACACTTCGTGTAGATCATGCCAAAGTTCATCCACTATATCCACACTTCTACCATCTGTGGATATTTCAAAAAATGTGGCACCTCCACTCAATGCGCTACTAGAGCCACTATTCACAATAATTCCATCTTGTGAAATGAATATATTTGATCTCTCTCCTAACCAAGACCCATGTGGGTTGATCTCTAGTAAGTACGTCTCACCATCTACCCATGTATGTATACCCAGCACTGTTGAACGATGCTCAGTACCTGAACCTAAGATAAGATCAGGAATTCCGTTATTATTTATGTCATAAAAAGCAAAATACGCAGGGATGGAACCATCATTCATGTGTGTTTGCCAATTCAGCCACCAAAGCCAGTCTGTACTCAATTCTTGTTCTTGTAGTTCTCCTAGCCATCGATCATCCATAAAGTATTGGTTTTCTACAATTTCTCGATACTGCGCCAGAAGATCACTGAATAGAGAGTACGGGTCTATCTCTTCGACCTCCCACTGCGCATAAAGCGTACTATCCTCCGTGATCGGCGTCTCCGGCGGGAGCACCTGCTGCCCCGCACTATCTGATGTCCAGTGGGTAAATGTGTATCCCGACCGCTCCGGCGTTGGTAGCTCGGCTATCGTTGTGCCCTCAGTGATAGTCAGTGGTGGAGCATTCTCTGCACCCGGAAAGTTCAAACGAACCGTAATAGTGTGTGTTGCGAGGATCGTCTCGCCATCTGTGCTACCCGGTTCGGCATCATATCCCGACCGTCCAAGGTCTGTGAAGATCAGCACTGCTCCGATTGCAACACCTAAGAGTACAAGGGAAGCAAGGGCGACAGCAACCCATTTCCGTTTCATCAACTTGTCCCGGAGTGCAGTTGTCGCTTGGGGGCTTGCTGGTTGTGGCACTTTGCTCACCGGTTGCGGCTGCACGGGCGACACGATAGGCTGCGGAGGTTGCTGTCTGACTGCACCTTCGCCTGCCTTTGCACCACAGTTACAGCAAAAGGCATCGCCTTCAAAAATTTTCGACCCACAACTCCCACAAAACATAATGATTCTCTCTTTCTGTACCTTTCAAGTGCGCCTAGAAAAAGCCGCCTAAGAGGTCGCCAAATAACGAATAATCACCAGAGTACAAGCCGCTTATGAGTATCAACAGGAAACGTGCGACTATGGTGAATACGATGTAGAGCCAGAACGGACTTGTTGGGAATGCAGCCGCCTTCACCATCGTTCTGTACACCATAATCGGATACACTATGTAGCCAAGCGCAAACAACACAAGCGCACCAAAAATGTTCACAAAACTAAGCAGGAGTGCCGCTAAGTAGAAAACACCGGGGAGCAGTGCCGCAGAAGTTACAAGGTTCAGCACTTTGGTAAAGGGACTTTCTATTCTAAAAGCGACAAATATCAGCTTCACACTAGCTGCCGTAATGAGCAGAAGCAAGGCCGCTGTGATGAGTTCATTGAGGAACAGACGGTTTAGCATCTCGCTAACCTCTGGCACACCAGCGAGTCCTCCACCAAAGCCGCCAAAGAATCCCGTAAGTCCATCCAGCATTCGGGCTACTATCGTTCTCATAAACAGAGCGGAAAGCAAAATGAAGACACTACCTAGAATTGCCCAAAGCGGTTGTTTTGACAAAAATGCTGTTTTGACCGCCGCTTCCGGGTCTGTGCTGAATGTCTGTTTGAGGCACATCATGCAGTTTGCTACAAGCAGATTGGGTTGTGCCGGGCGGGGAGGCGGTGTATATGTTTCGCGTTGATAAGGCGGGGGTACTTGATACGCCGGTGGAGCGGGTGCTTGTGGCGCAGTGGTGGAGACGGGTGATCCGCAACCTGTGCAGAATCTATCTCCATCTAATTGTTGTCCGCATTTTTGGCAGAAAGTCATGTCGAACTCCTCCTAATGTTTATTGGCTTTTTTTGGGGGGGAATTAGTGTGGATACCCTTGACAGAATATCCAGTCGTTGTGACCATGATGCTGGATCTGGAACAACTGTATTCTATGACGTAATTGTAATTCTGATAAAAACATCTACTAGCGAAGCGCCAGTGGCAAAGTTATCAGAATGGAACACGGAAAGGGCAAAGCGATAAGTAGTGTCAGGAGTAACTTCAAAGCCTAAATTAGACGTATTAATAGTAAAGTTAGTTGAAATCGTTCCACCATCCATAAAAAATGCCCCGGTTTGAACCCACCTGTGATTCACTTCAAATGCTCCCCAAAGTGTGTACCGGCGACTGCCTGCGGAATGGGGTGTAGGCAAGGCTACGTTTACCGGGATAGATATTGTTTCGCCATATACGACAGAGAATGATTGGTCCCATCTTGGCGATGTAATTGTAGCCGTGGTTGGGGCAGGAGTTGGTGTCGGGGCTGGCGTAGGTGTCGGTGTTGGCGTTGGTGCTGGGTTTATCCTGAGCGTTACCGGGTGTCCATCACTACCCGCAGAGTTGCTTGCGCCTACAAAGAAATTGAAATTACCGGCAGTCGTTGGAGTTCCTGAAATTACTCCTGTACTTGTATTTAAGCTCAGTCCAGGCGGCAGAGGCCCGGAAGAGGAGCCAGCTTCCCATGTGAATGGTGCTGTTCCTGTCGCTGTAAGTGTGAAACTATAGGATACTCCAACCGTACCACTTGGCAATGGTGATCCTACGGTTAGAGTGGGGCGTGTTACCGTAGGCGTTGGTGTGGGTGCTGCATCTATCACGATCGACATCTGTCTTGAATCGTTGCCCGCAGAGTTGGTGGCTCGCACAGTAAAGTTAAATGTTCCAGCGGTCGTTGGTGTCCCTGAGATTACACCTGTGCTTGCGTTCAAACTCAATCCACCGGGCAAGGCTCCCGCTGAGATGCTCCATGTGATCGGTGTTGTCCCTACTACCGTGAGTGTTCGACTATATGTCGTTCCAACCGTTCCATTAGGCAAAGTTCCAATAAGAACGATTTCCGGGGGCATTTCCGTTGTCCCCACTGGGCTTATCGTAACCGAAAACTGCCTTGAATCACTGCCCGCAGAATTGGTGGCTCTCACAATAAAAGTAAATGTTCCAGCGGTAGTTGACGTTCCTGTAATCACACCTGTGCTTGCATTCAAGCTCAGTCCGGTTGGCAAACTACCTGACGTGATGCTCCATGTGATTGGTGCTGTTCCTGTTACTGGAATTGTCCAAGTATATCTCTCGCCGACTATACTGTTAGTCAACGGTGAAGAAGAAATAGTGGGCGCAATTGTTGCCGGAGTAGGCGAGGGAGTTTGTCCCGGAGTAGGCGAGGGTGTCGGAGCAGGCGTAGGCGTAGGCGCTCTCCCACTGCTTACCGTAATCACAACCCGCGATCCGCTGACTTGGGATGATCCAGCGGTCGGCATTTGCGAGATGACATTACCGCTTGGTACTGTTTCGCTAGTGGCTTCGCTAACTGTAACCTCAAACCCTTGTGCCCTTAAAGTGCTGGTAGCTTCACCTTGTGGTCTCCCGACAACATTTGGAACCGAAACCAACTCAATATCGTTTGAAACGGAAACCGTAATCGTCACCTGATCTCCGCGACTAACCGCAGTCTCCGGTGCAATGCTCTGTCTAAGCACAGTTCCCGCCGGAACGGAGTTATCTTGTGCATATGCAATAGACACAGATAGTCCTCTTTCGGTAAGCATATCTCTCGCAGCTTGCTCTGCCATTCCAACCACATTCGGCATAGCAAATGACGGGCTACCTGTGCTAACGATGATGGACACTGTTCCACCGGGAGACACAGGTGTACCCGGTGGCGGGTCTTGTGAAATGACCAATCCAGCAGCAACAGTATCGCTTTCGATATATGTAACATCTACAATGGTAAACCCTGCTTCTGCAAACAGTTGAATGGCCTCTGCTTTTTCCCTGAATTGCACATCAGGAGCTACACCATAGATAACCTCAGTTTCGATACCACCGCTTATGCTGATTTCAACAATCGTATTGTGCATGACAACAGAACCGGCACTGAGATTTTGCGTTAGAACTAAATCCGCTGGTACAAGGTCAGAATACTCTCTGCCAACGATGGAGTATAAAAGCGTTGCGTTATCTAAACGGTCTCTGGCCTGCGGCAAATCGTTATTCACAATAGAGGGAACACGCGACATATCATCCGGTATTGCGATTGCCGTCTGCAATAGCGCATCAAAACCAATGATTCCAAAGGCAAACAGAGTGGAGAGCGTAATCACCGAGAGCATGGCGGCCGCAGTAGATAGTTTCGCCCAGAGCGGCCATTTCAGCACATCGATCTTTTTGATTTTCCCATATAGCCGTGTTACTTTTTCGGGTTCTTCTGTGGTCAACTCTTTTGCAAGTGTCGCCATATCCTGTGTTCTATCCTCAATGCGAACATTGAGTGCATTTAGAATGGCCACCTCTTGATTTTCTGTGATGTCTTTTGTGAACCTGTCAATCGGTTTTAAGATGTCTTTCTTTTTACTTTCAAATTGGGCGCGGCGCTCCAGAGCATCGGGCGGCGTTGCCCCTGTGACCATACGGTAAAGCGTAGCTCCAATGGCATATACATCGGTATATGGTCCCTGATCCCCACGGCTGCGATATTGCTCTTCGGGTGAATAGCCCGGTTTGATGATAACCGTTAGGCTGCGGCTGTGCGATGTTGTAGCAAATCGAGCAGCTCCGAAGTCGATTAACTTCACTTTGCCGTCATGGGTCAGAAATATATTGTCCGGGGCGATGTCCCTGTGAATAATTCCTTGTCCATTGACAGCTTGAAGAGAATGGATCACAGGCAAAAGCATTTCAATTGCAGTGTCAGCCGGCACTTTCTTTTCGCGCTTGAGGTATTCCGCCAGCGTCTCACCTTGCAAATACTCCATAACGATATACGCCGTGTTGTTGGTTTCAAAGCTGTCAAATATGCGAACGATGCCCGCCTCACTGTGGAACTTGGCGAGACGCTGCGCTTCTTCGACGAAATTAGACAGACCATCAGCAAACTGCTCGGCCTTGTCTCCATCGTAGACGGTGATCTGCGTCTGTCCCGGTATGCGCGTGGAGAACTCGCTGGGAAGGTATTCCTTGATTGCAACTTTTTGTTCTAGTGTCGCATCCCATCCCAAATATGTGACGCCAAAACCGCCAAAGCCAAGCACACGACCGATGATATAGCGATCATGGAGGACACTGCCGGGTTCCATATGTAATGCTTCCTCAGCTTTGGTATCCTCTGCGTAGCCACAATGAGGGCAGATATTTAGCCTGTCCTCGAACGGCTCCATGCAACCCATACAAAATTTTGACATATAGAAATCCTCCCCAGTTTCAAATGACTATGGCTATCCCAGCTAAATATTGGATATCCGATGCAGCATAGCAGCGCACCCAGCTCTTGTTACAGTGCTTTGTGGGTCTATATCTTCATGGACTATCTCATGATACACCGCCCAACGCATCGCATCACGAGCCCAACTGCTTACACTGTAGTCGTCAGCGAGACGGCTATCGATCTCCAGAGCTACTGATGTTGGAACGCTCGTGCTATACCCGTTCAGCTCAGCATACCGGTAAAGCATCACTAGAAACTGCTCAAGAACTATATCGCTATTCGGAGCAAACGATCGTCCACTTGAAATAATCTCGTTTTGACTTGCCCAAGTCACGGCATAGCTATACCAACGATCTATCGGAACATCATCGAAAATAGGCTCGAATGTTACACTAGGCATTCCTCCCATGCGATACAGTGTTGCCACAGCCATCGCGCGAGTGATGACATCATCTGGTGCAAAAGTTGTTGAGGTCGCACCATTCATGATTCCTTCTTCAAACACAAATCGAATACCCTCAATCGCCCAATGCCCTTCCACATCAGTAAATGGGAGTTCAACAGGAGGTCGTGCCAAAGCCGCTAACGCAATGTGTGGCATCGTTGCAGACATAAATGTATACGATTCGATATTAGAAAAGAATCCATAAAAATCGTTGTATACCTCACTGAACACGTCAAGCACATATCGATTGACAGGAAGATTACCGCTCCTGTTGCGAATATGCAAGAGGTCTTGGGCATTGTCACTTAGCATGAACCTCAAAAATCGTTCTGCTGCTTGACGCTCATTGTCTTGAGCATATTGGCTGATACTCCAGAGATCAGTAAACCGGGCAGCGGGACTATCTACGTCAATATAAATCAATCTATATCTCGCCGGCAATGCACGTTGAACCTCAAAAAATGCAGAGGTATTTGAGAAATATGCACTGGCTTCTCCCGTGAGGAATAGGTATCTGGCATAGTCGCTTGTCTCCACACCTATCCCATCAAAGGCGTGAAGGAAGATGTCTTTATTGACAGGGTTGACCGCAACGTCTAAATCTGCCAACGAATTTGCCAAAAGAAAGTCGTCAAGGTTTCTGATACCTGTTTCTGCAAAATTCGAGAGGGTTGTATTCAAGAAGAGAACCGGAGCTGTGAACCCCAAGGGGAGTTGATTCCGCTCAGGAAAATATGTAGAATACTCATTCAAGAAGTGAACTTCATCATTCCTGAGTTGATTCACAACTCTACTCAAATCTAAAGTGCGTTCCAATGCGGCTGCCGAAAACCCTGTTGATTCAAAAAGTGTTGGCGAATCTCCGTTCGATATTGCCTCAAGGATATGTGCCTCATACTCTGCGAGTGGATAAGCGCGCATGTCAACGATGACATTGGGAAAGCTGTCTCCAAACGCCTCAATGATAGCTGAAAGAGCAGTTTCTCTTGCACTGTCAAATTCTTCGTCACCAGTAACAAAAAAAGCAATCGAAATAGACGCATCCGGCAAGGTTTCTTCTGCTCTTTGTCTATCCCAACTTACATAGAATATGGATGCTGATATAATTATCACCAATGAAGCCGCAACTAGCCCGATCAGACGGCGACGCTTGCGACGCTTTATCTGCTTTGCAACAGGCAACACTTTTTTCTCTTGATTTACTGCCTTTTCAAAATCAGAAATAGATGAAAATCTCACATGCTTATCAATCGCCATTGCTTGCATGATGGTGTTGCTTATGTACTCAGGGATAGTTTCGTCTATTTCATGCGGGTATTGCAGAGTATCTTCAATTTTCCGGTTTGTAGATTCTTCTGGTTTCACGCCAGTAATCATATAGTACATAGTCGCCCCGAGTGCGTAGATGTCCGTCCACGGGCCTTGGATATTGACTTTTTCATATTGTTCGGGCGGTGCAAAACCCGGCTTTAGGATAATCGTTCTCTGCTGCTCTTCATCGCTGGAAAATCGTGCCGCACCAAAGTCGATTAGTTTGATTGTTCCGTTGGTGCAGAGAAATATGTTGTCAGGACTTACATCTCTGTGAACGATTCCTGCCCCATGAACATCTTTCAATGCTGCGGAAACATGGCTGATTACTTCGATGCTACTTTCCGTATCCATTCTGTTATTCTTGAGGAAGTCATTCAGGGTAGTTCCTTCAAGATATTCCATAACGATATAGGCAGTATCGTTTTCTTCAAAATACTCAAAGATGTTGATGATATTTTTGTGTGAAGAAAACTTTGCCATGCTACGGGCTTCATCCAGAAAGCGCATCAAGCCATGGTTATACTCTCTTAACCGATTCCCGGTAAAAAGGAGAACATTTTTTGTTCCCGGAACACGATTGACTAGGCCGCCTGGATAATACTCCTTGATCGCCATAACGGTGTTTAGTGTTTTGTCCCAGACCATATATGTGATTCCGAAGCCGCCAAAGCCCAAAACCTGTCCGACAATATATCGATCATTTAGAATTGTACCGGGGTATAAATGGTACAGTTCTTTTGCACCGTCTCCCTCTGCGTAACCGCAGTGTGGACAGATTTCAAATTTACCATCATACATTCCAAAACAATAGTTGCACCTTTTCATTTCTCAATGCTCCTTACTGCATATAATCTTCCCATGTGAATTGGTCGCCACAGCAAGGGATAAAGACAAACTCACTATTTCCAACCTTGATTTTTTCATAAGCCTTGAGGGGTTGGTGAGCAAGTAAAAGATTTCCGTTTAGATAAGTTAGTCCGCTACTTTCACCGGGCTGGATATAAAACACACGATTTTGCGGATCATATGTAACAGTCGCATGTTTATCGCGGGAGACGCTCGTATCTTTCGCCAAAGGAACATCCATGGTCAAGGCGCGTCCAATAAAGTTTTGCCCTGTTTTCAAATTAAAGCTCTGCCCTAAATATTCTCCTATGACGCATACAAGCCAGCCAACAACCGGCTCGACATCGGTGAAGTTATAAAATGCCATCGTTTTCAAGTCTTCTGTCGGCCCATGCGAGGCTACAGCGTTTACCTGTGACCGCAATGATTCTTGAGATGCAGCCTCTGGATCAGGAGTTGTAGAGACATCTGTCGGCTTAGGGCTGCTTTCAGAGATAGGTTCTTCTTCAGAAGCGCTTTGAGCCGTCGGAACATCTGCCGGGAGTTCTTCACATTCTTGCGCTACCTCAGCCGTTGCGCCAACAGGCTCTACATCTGGCTCATTCTGCGGTATCGGGGACGGTACTTCCAATTGTTTTTCAAGTGGCTGTGAGGTATCATCAGTTGTTTGTTTGCTTTTCGCACCACACTTTCCACAAAAAGCAGTGTTTTCGCGACGTTTTGCGCCACATGTCCCGCAAAACAAAGGAGCACGTTGATTAGAGTCTACATCCAGTCCAGTTTGAGCAGGGACACCATCAGCAGGGTTAAATTCATCCATGAAACTAGCAGTCTTTCGGTCGGCATCTTGATCCCATATCGATCCGGTATGCGGCGAAAGAGTATTCTTCTTTGAAGATATTGGGGGAGAGCCTGTGCTGGGTTTTGCTGAAACGCTCTGACCCGGTTTTTCATGCGTAGACCCCGCAATTTCCCCACAATGTGGACAAGCACCAAATTTATCCGCATCATAAAAGTGTTTGTTTGCGCATTTAGTAAGTTTCATTTAGGGCATCCTCCTCGTTATATCTGATTATCACACATGTGGTGTTATCCTGGGCTTTTTGCGCTTTCTCGCTTGCTTTGTTGATAAGCGTAGCGATGGCCTCTTCAATATCCGTTATGTACAGACATTGCTTAATTTCTTCGTCACTTAACGCTTTATATAATCCGTCTGTTGTTAGCAGAAGGGTATCTTTCGGTAACAATTTGAAAGGTGCGTTACTCAAGTCCATAACTTCAATTCCGCCCATTCCAACAAAGCTAATAAGTGCCTCGCCTCTAATGGCTTCAGCTTGATATTGGCTTTCGTTAATCTCTTTTTCCTGCCTCATCTGGTCAAGTCGGAGGAAGTAGTTGTGATCCCGTGTGACTTGAACAAACTCATCACCGCGGAGGATGTACAAGCGACTATCTCCGATAGATAACCAAAATAAATTATCGTTTTCAATGGCAGCAGAGGCAAGTGTTGTCCCTGCACCAAGCCTTTCTCCACTTTCACTTTTCAGATGGAAAACAAATTCATCAAGAATGTCCACCGCTTTCAAGAAAAACGAAGGGAACGCTTCGCTAGGGTCTTTCTTCTCGCATAATTCTTTGAACTTCTCAATCGTTGCAATACTGGCCAATCTTCCACTTTCGAGTCCACCCATTCCGTCACAAACGATGGCGATTACGCCTTGGTCATTCACCTTTTGAAATGCGCTATCTTGCTGTTCGGCACGAGTGCCTATAACTGATTTCATCGTTGCAATGTAGTTTGCTCTCATCCTATAAAACGCCTCCTAAGAACACATCACCGTTATCGCTGTATAGTTGTCCATATCTTGGCCGTTGCCGTTCCTTTCAACCTCTGCCGTCATAAGATCGAGCCATTCATCAACGGTTTTGCTCTTTTTCAAAAGACTACCCATCTTTTTGGGATCGATGTGTTCCCAAAATCCATCGGTACAGAGCAAAAATGCCTCACAGTCGGCTAATGGTAACTCTTCGGATACTTCATATCGCGGCGAATCCCACTCTACGCCGATCACGCGCAATAAGCGGTTGCGATCTGGATGATGTCTGATATGCTTTTCTTTGATCTCCCCGGAAAGTGCCAGCATCTGCGGGACACTGTGATCTAAGGTGCGATATTTAACCTTGTTCTTACTAAACACATACAGGCGTGAGTCTCCAATATGTCCCCACTGGCATATATCGCCGATTATGGAGAGACACACGGCTGTTGTTTTCATCCCGAACTTATCACGCTGCGCTCGCTGCAAATTAAGAATTTCATCTTGTGCATTTGTAAAAGCATGTTCCAAAAAATGCTCATTGCTTTCTCTATCTACATGGAATTCCCTGTTGAAAACCTCGATAACCTTTTGAGAGGCAATATCTCCTCTGCCGTGCCCACCAAGCCCATCGGCTACGACAAAGCAATAATTGCCGTCTAATTCGACGCAGATTGCGGAATCTTCGTTGTGCTCACGGTCTCCTATATGGGTTATAAACTTATATGTAATCAAAAAATCACCGCCCGCTTATTCGTCATCCTCATTACCATTGTTAATCAGCCTCATATACGCATTTTCGATAAACGCTAAGAATGCTTTTTCTTCCTCATTAACAAAGCCCATAAATACAATCTCGCGAATCTGATCGTGGTTAAATAAGTAGGTATATTCCTCGTCTATGTTCCCCTCTGGGTACAGGCAAGCAACGTAGTCGTATATTACCTTCGTTTCGGCATGAAGTTGTTTCCTCCCATATATCATAATGGTCTTTTCACCTTCATGCAGAACGACCACTGTCCCAATTGGTAGATATTTTTCCATGATCTGCTTCACCTCCCCGAATTGTATATTGCGCTTCTTGCTACACCTTTTGTCGCCTCATTTGTAACTACACTAGAAACAGAATCAGGTGTTGCCACACTTCGTGGTATCCCAATAGCGATACTGTTACTTGCAGCCACTGATGTCGTCTGGAGAATTCCCTGTATAGGTAACGCTTGAAGCGCATCAATGGCGTTCACAAGTTCTTCCTGCCTAGCTCGACTAGCAACCCCATTTGAACCGTTTGTCATATTAAGCCTTAGCAATGCCTGATACGTCCTTCGCTCCAATTCAAGGTCGATGCTGAGTATAAATATCTTGGCATCTCTTTGTTGTATTTGCAGTGCATTTAGCTCATTCCTTTCATCTGAGGTCAAATCAGAACGGCTTCTTAGTGCATTGTATCGCGCTTCTACAACATTTAAGTCGATGTTATATTCACGTCTTTCCCTTATTAGATCGTCACTCTGCCTGTTCCCTATATCATTCAAACCGTGAGCTAATTTTTCCCCTGTCCTCAGTCTGCTATAGGTCTTGTAAGCCTTTATCCCCACTTTGACTGGCCCTGTCACTTTCTTGCCTGCAATAGTCACGATACCTTTAATGACATTATTAAGAATTTTTCTGTCACTCTCTCTTCTGCGAAGCCTCGCTTGCTCGGTCATATGTCCATCGAAATCTTCAAGCCTTGTAATCAATGTCTCAATTGCCCTAACTCGATTTTTATCGCCAAGAGGATCGTATATATCCTGTTGATTACCTAGATTAGATATTATTTCATTGCGTAATCGATTCGTATCAATATTCTGTAGATACATTGCAACATTTAACTCTGAAAGCATTCTCAATACAAAAGGATTCGTTGAGTTGCGCAAAAGCCATTCCATTTCTAGCATTAAAAAAATGCAACCAAAAGGATATATGCTATGTTCAATATCCCAGTTGATGCGCCCCTTCATTTCATCTATATAAAACGCATCATCCCGTGGAATTGCATCAATAAGCTCTCTCGCACTTGTGATAGTTTTGTCTCTTAAACCTTGTTTGGATAGCAGGGCTCTTGCATCCACCTGATCTAAAACATTTAACCGTGTCGAGTTTCTTTTTCTAATATTTTCATCGCAATTTTGATATTGCGTAAGGAATCCATCTATTGATGAGCGCAAGTTGCGTATCCGATCTTCTATTGCTCGAATGTTATTGTCCGATTGGGACAAGCGCACCCGGAGATTTCTTCGCTCTAGCACACCCGGATGAATCCTTTGAGCATTTGCAGCACTCCTCGCCCTGATCGACCCAATGCTTATCACAATCGCTTGTAGCCTGCGATTTGCTACTCTTGCGCTTGATATATTAACAATGATCCTTCTCACAAAAAATCACCTGCTTCTTTGTCGGATAATGCTTGTCATTTGATCAGAAATTACAACTTAACGTAAACACCTTATGCATGTGCATTTGGGTTGGGAAGCACTTGTGTCGGAGTCCCTTGACGACTACTATTAAGGTCTCTAATATAGCTTTCATGCCATCTGATAATACTCTCACTTTCAGAAATCCGTTGGCTATTTCTAGTGGTTATCCGACCCAAAGGGGCACTTTCTCTAATGGCACTGATATTCAGCCTTTCCATCTCTATTATTTGTCGGGACAGGTGAATATGTTGGCTTGCTATGAAGTCGCGCAAAAAAGTAGCTCTATCAAACTCTTCTTGTGTGAATCGACCTGATGTAATTCTAGGTGTTAGCTCAATGAGTTCGCGCTCATACACATTCAATAGTGCGCTTGTTGCTATAATATCGTCTAAAAGTGCTTTTTCTCTTGACAAACCACTCGTGTGTATACCAATATCAGCAATTAAAAAAGCTGCTTTGACAGGTTTGGCAAGACCATAAAGTATCCCTAACGCGATGTTAGTACCTATACGGGTTATCGAACCATGAATCTCATATAAAACAAAATTATGGTAATGTTTTATCATATCGTTAACTGCCCTAAGCGTAAGCGTACAGGCTCCATTGGCAATAAATGTATCTCTCATTTGATATAAAACATACAGCCTGTCAAGGCCAGCAACAATGTCACGGTTCAGGATTCTGTCTAAGGTCAAACCAGCATCTAGTGCAGATTCTACAATGGTCAGAAAAGTATCGGCCATTTCAACATTTTCTTTACCAAGTTTCTTGAACTCTTTAAGTCCTTCTATAACAGCCTTTCTCGATAGAGAACCCAAGCATTCATAAGAAATACCAAAGATACTCCTTAAGAAATCTGAATCGTTGTTTGCTGCAAGTTTAATGTTTACCATACGATGTATAACAGATTTTAGAGCCTTTAGATCTACGTTTAAGGAGCTGAGATTAAGAGAAACTAGTGCCTGAGCCCCTTGGGCTGTAATTTTGAAAAAACCCATCCCTGCAATTCGAGTAAAGCCATCGCGGAATCTACAGCGACTATCAAGCCAGTCAGCTCTTCTCTCCATACCAGCAGAAAAGAGGGTGTGAAGTGCCAAAACAGGCTCTACAGTAGCCCACATGGTTACCCAACTGTCATCACACAAATCATCCAACTGCATCGATTCCCTTTTCCTAAGATTCTCATCGCATTCTTGATATTGCGTAAGGAATCCATCTAATGATGACCGTAAATTACGAATCCGATCCTCTATCACTCGAATATTATTGTCCGATTGGGACAGGCGCACCCGGAGATTTTTTCGTTCTAGCACATCCGGATGAATCCTTTGAGCATTTGTAGCGCTTCTCGCCCTAATCGCCCCAATGTTCATCACAATCGCTTGCAATCTGCGGTTTGTTGTTCTTGCTCTTGATATATTACAAATTATCCTTGCCACGGAAAATCACCTCCACTATCAAGATAATGCCCTAACCTGGGCATCCGCATTGTTACGGGCGCTTTCCGCATTGCTTAAAGTGGTTCTTGCTGCCTGCACTGCGGCAACAGCCGCAGCAGAGTCGGGGGCCGCATTCAGTACACCTTGCGCACTCGCAAACCCTACACGCGCATGATTGAGTGCTGCCTCGGCGCTGGCAAGTGCAGCGCGAGCATCTGCCAATTCCTCAGCTCTTCTGACTTCTTGTGCCACCGCAATAATATCATCGCCAATGGAGCCCAAGCTGTTAGCCTCTATTGCAAGTCTGTTCGCGAGGTCATTTATGGCGTTGTTGATGTGTATCATTTCAGTGG
>Ga0131853_10006867_pt1 | contig 20558 bp, 17 predicted proteins | sample TergutLab28metaG_FD_92764 | JGI IMG/M metagenome (GOLD analysis project Ga0131853, IMG submission 92764) | Labiotermes labralis P1 segment gut microbial communities from Petit-Saut dam, French Guiana - Lab288 P1 (version 2) (version 2) | ecosystem: Host-associated > Arthropoda: Insects >...
ACATTATATTGAGCAATGACGTTTGGCGTATTGCGATAGATGTCAAAATGGAACCGTATGAGGAAGCCCTTTCCATCATTAGAGGAGATTTGCTAACAGTAGAAGAAAGAAAGCAAGAATTTACTTTTAGTTCTGAACTGAAATTAATGGACACTTTATTGATGACTTTGGAAACTAAACTGCATACTTTTAAACAGATTTTACCGAAGTTAGATCCTCGCCGAGGCCTGATTAAATTCGGTGGCGCTATGCTGAAAGCTTTGTTTGGTACCGCCGTGGATTCTGACATAACTTCTTTGCATAGTAACTTTGATGAATTACAGTCTAGGCAGCAAGCTATTGTTCATTCTGTAGCTAACCAGCTTACTTACATAAAGAAATTAGATACTGTTACCAGCGTGAACGCTGACGCAATTGCAAACGTATCTGGTATTATCAGGGATGACATGATTAAGTCTCACGACAAATTTCGGTAGATCACTAGAGACATACTGTGGCTAAATATGGCAACTTATGGTTAAAGTGCTTTATTTGTGACGATTCGACAGTTAGAATTGGCTGTACTGCAGCTGACTGAACAACTTGACGAGTTGATGGACGCTATACAGTTTGTAATTGTGGGAAAGTTGCCAGTAAATTTGATAAACCCCACTACTTTGCACAACATTTTGAAAAACGCTTCACTTCACTTACCAGAAAATTACGAACTAATAGCAGGAGCAAGGATAGAGAATATCCACTTATATTATGATTTTACTACAATTGCTGCTATAGGAGATGCTCACCATATTAAAATAATTTTGAATGTACCTTTAAAGACAGCAAACCGCCATTTTGTGTTGTACAAAATACTCGCTTTGCCGACACGAATTTCTAATGTCACATTTGTTCAATAATTACCTGAATTTTTATTTTTCGGTATTGACACTGTTCAACACAACTACATCTTGTTTACAGAAGCAGAACTAAGCCACTGTACTCAGAGCAGCATTACAGTATGCCCTGCGAATGCGGCAATATATAGTACACAAATGAAAACTTGTGAAATGAGTTTATATTTGCAGACAACAGACAGCCAAAATTTGTGTCAAAGACGGCATTTGTTATATCACAAGACTCCGATCCTGCAACGCTACGAGTCAACACGGATTTATCATCTTCCGGAAAGCCAACACGTTGTACTGGGCTGCTGGAAAGATAAGCCGTGGACCTCCAGTACGCACATACTGTATGGGAATGGCGTCATCTACAGCACGTCTCAATGCCTACTTACCACTGATAAGTTCCAGACACTTTCGGACATAATAGGCAACACCCAGGCGACAATCGACCCCACAAAACTGTATGTGCCAGCCCAAGTTGCCATCGTCGCGAACCACGAGTTGCAAGCACACGAGGAAGCGATACCTCCAGAGATTGCCCAGCTGGACGACGTCAGATCCCGAGTCGCGATACCTCGCCGAATCATCGACATGCATTCACTTCTCAGCACGAGCAGGATTACAACCCGAAGTGAACAACAATCATATTGGCACCTTGTCACACTGACAGTCCTCGCATTTCTTGTGTATTCCCTAAAGTCCTACACACACAAGATGATCGCACGCTGCATGACTAGACAGAATACATCAAGTCAGAACACCACAGAATCCAACCCTGTTCACGAAACTTCCTCCACGAGCTAAAACTAAACTCCGTGACCTTAGTCCGCACGCGAACTATACCGACAGATCGGCCGCCGCCGGTCGGCGAATTAGTGCACGAACAGCGATGAAAATGCACCAGACGCTAAAAGTGACGAAAGACATGTTGTATTTCCCGTTTATCCAACCCTCTCCACATAGAGCGTATTTCACTAGCGGCTTAAAACGGAGCTACATGAGGCCAGGCCAGACAGCTGCAGTATGCTAGGTCAGCAGTTCCCAAGTACGAAAGCCAACACCTGACCAGATACAGAGTACAGTCCACTACAATAATATGCACTTGTGCCTAGAGAGAGACTGTAAATTTCCAGTTTATTATACACTTTGTACAATAAACCTGGTTAATAACTAGAATTAGACATGGGATTATTTTGTGTGCTGTGAGTTGCTATCATATTCTCTTGTGTTATTTTTTTTTATTTTTAGGCGTTGCATTTGTTTAATTCTATATAATGTTAATATTTTTTTTTTATTGATACATTTATTACTGAGTTATATTATTTTGTGCTTTGTAAAGATTTGATTCAAAAAAATTTTTAAATTACATTTTGCCCCAAATTTTTACTTGAAGATGGGCAGGTGTAATAAATAAACAATTTACTTTAGATCTGAGTTATAAATCAGTCGCGCAAAGACGCGACAAGCTCATGAATGCTGACAATAGCAGTGCACTGCACTCACAAATATGTGCAACATAGCCGTTGATTTCCTTTTGCCGTAAAGTAGCGGAGTTTATGAACTTTTAGTGAACTTCTCCGTGGCAAACAGCGCAATGCACTGTGGAATACGCACTTTTTTAGATGTGTCAGCGGCCTTACTTTATACAGTCCACTGTAACTGGGCGAACGTCCTCATTCTCGTGGAAAATTTGGTAGTACTTGTGTGCTTGTTTAACGTGAAGATTGTTCTGACTTTTGCACCAAAGAAGATTATATATTGTGTGTACGGGACGCAGGCTTCTGCTGAGTATTCAAGGTAAGCTGTGTTGAACGTATTAGAAAACCGTTTGAATGAACTGACGCGAGTTGAGCAATTTTGGTAAACGACTATTTAGGAAAATTTATTTAGAAATTTAATTCTAAATTCCCGGTATACATTGGACTATATACAGGAAGGTGAAACGAGTATTTAGGCAGTTACTAAATTTAAACTTTTTATTTGTTATATGGTGACAGCGTAGATTATGGTTGTTTGTATATTTTTATTTCTACTTTAATATTAAATAAATTTGTTGGGTTAGTTACTAAATTTTACTGACTTAATTAACGTACTGTTAACTACTAACTGTTGTCCCTGGAAGATTAGATAAGCTAAGTGAGATATATTGTTGAGTGCAATTTGTATTTTACTTCGTTGTTTGGCGGAGTAGTTCGCCAGATTTTCGACAACTTAAATTTGGTTGTAAGTCTGGCTGGTGACAGCACAGAAGTTAGTGACCTCGGCGCTCACGGCAATAACCGCACCCCATTAAATAATAGTGTCCCCACGAGGCAGGTACTGTTAGGCCAAGGTAACATCTCGGGAGGCATTACAAATGCTCCTCAGTTGGCCTCATATTCTAACCCTTCAATGAAAACTACTCATAAGATGGGCTGAGAAGAACAAGAAGCACACATCTTTTTAAATCACCCATCTTATCACAAAGTTACATGCTTTTATGAAAATCAAAAGTTCATTACAGTTTTCACGCTAGCTTTTTTATGGTTCAGATCCTATAGATCATTCTATAGTCTCACATTCTGCTAACCACATTACCCGTAATTTTAAATGACTTCTGGTAACCAAACAACCAACTAACGAAACAACCAACCAAAGAGCTGAGTAACGTCAACTTGCGCAAGATGACTTTTTTCGGTCTTGATAGACATTACTGCGTGAACCGTATTGCTGGGTTCACTATGAGACACCTTTAATTATATAGGTCGGAAGCATTTAGGGTAATGAGTTTCCCGTCTTAGCTGAAGACCACTACGTGGGCAATCTGAGGACCATTGTTCAATGGGCCATAGGCCATTATAAGGGGGCATAACTTAAGCTGGAATATTTTCTATGATTCTAAATCAAATTGGCCGTGTCTAAGGTTAGACTCGCTCTTCGGTGTTCGGGCCGTGCCCCGTCTTTGCGTGGTATAACTTCAGTCAGGTTAACCGAAACGTACCATCTGGGCACGATAATTTGTGTCGACATGGCAGATTTTGGCAGGTAGCCAGGACAAGTTTGTCAATCGTGTTTCAACATGGGACGTTTTAGAAGACCTTAGTTAACACCCGATCGGGATATTTATCTGCTGACCTACATAAATAAGGAGTTCGGAAGACCACCTAAATTTGAGTCGAATCCCTCGGTTAGAAATCTCATGTGATCGGCCAAGAATTGAACTCTCAAGTCCTTGTCAATTTGACTGTTTCCATGTATTGGTGGCAATGCGGAGACACTTGAGTGAAATACCTGCTGTTTCCTCACATAGATGCTTGCGGCGAAACACCAGATTGGGTACGCGTGGTCCATCATATGATGGATGAATTGCTTGTACAGCAGAACACCATTCCTGTTTCACAGATCACTGCTCCTGTTCAGCAGAGTTCCCAACACTCCCAATCTGTGTCTCTTTCTTCTCATATGATCGATATGAGTCGACTAGGTAAGCGTTTATCAAATGTCGCCACTAGTTAACGGGCCGTATCAACCCAATGGATTGGCTGACCCACCAATTGAACTGGTAGGACCTTCAGGATGCATCTACCGGCCTTGGCTAAGAATATCACTGAGCTCTTTGAGACGCACTTGATCTTCTATCCTCTCAGCCAACGTCCTATGTCGCTGAAATGTCTCTCCAAGTAGTTTAAGAGCAGCACTGCCTAGCGAGATGTGGCTATGACGACCATGTAGTCCAAGTAAAAAAGCCATCCTGAAAGGCATAGGCTAGTTGTTGAAAATTAGACTGAATAGAAAAGGATAAATTATACCACCCTGATCCACGCCAGCCCGCATGGAACAACAATTGTTTGTGTCTGTTGGGAAGGACTCTTCGAACGTACGACCATGCAGATAGGAAGAGATCCCTTTAACAAGGTGGGGAAAAAATTCCGAACTGTTACCTTGTCGAGTCCGTCAACCCATACAGTATGGAATGTCTTATCCAGAACCTAGAATTACGCGCTTTCAAGCCTCATCTCTTCCTAGTTTCAGGGACCTTTCTAAACGAGGCGGGCCAGCTGTATTCCTGTGCAAAGAACCCACCCCTCCTACTTAGTTAGGAACTTTGTAAGATATTTCAGCAGCTTCCCAGTCGTGTCCACCAGACTTATGGGTCGATAAGACGCGCCGTGTGGAAGCTGACCTTGTGTGTTTCCATGCTTTGGGAAGTGCTGCATTCGGAAAATCGCGTTCAATAACCTGACAATGAATTATACGACACTTGGTGGAAGATGTTGCAGGGCCCTATTTGGTATAAGGTTTGAGTGTGGTCTGCCGCGAAACGACCGTTAGTACACAGGTAGTCACTCGCCTCTCCGCTGTAACGTTCTTCTTTCCAACGCCAATCACTTATCGGCTAGACAGGCGGTGGGGAATAGGATTTTTCTTTCTCGAGACCAGCTGAATGGTTGGCAGAGGTGAATTGAGTGCACTGTTCGAAGACGAGGATCAGGCAGGGAGTGAAAGGAGCTTCACATTGAGCGGAGAGGGAAAGAGCTGTTTTACCAGCTGCGACTTCTAACCAACCAGAGAATAGGTGAAAGTATTTACGAGCAAAATGGGTTGCTGCGGTAAGCCCATTGTTGAGTCAGGAGGATTTAGACTCAATTAAATCCCTTTCTTCGGGACCTGCGGAAGGCAGTAGTGCCTGGCAATAAGGCCCTTGCAGCCGTAAAGGCCAACGCTAAAAGCGCTCCGGCCGTCGAGCTTAATAGCGGAGTTGGTACTGAGGTTCTGAACTACAGCAACTCTCCAATGCTCCATTTCGACAAGAGGAAAGCGGAAGAGCCTTCTAGCTCAGACTGCCCGTCTGAACCAGCCAAACGTCGCCCTGCGCCGGGCATCCGTTCCCTAAAGGTCTCGCGACCCAGGGCACCTTGGGCGGTATAGCTTCCCATAGCACCCGATAACTCAGGTCGATCGAGGGTAGGTTGGCGTATGCAGAGGTAGTAGACAGGCACGCCAGCTCCGAACAATCAATTGGACCGCACATGTCACCAGCCAAGTATCAGATCGCTCTGAATCCGATTCTTTATTTGAGGTAGCCTCTAGGTAAATGTTCCTGGGTGATATGTCAGGGTCGTCTCGTGGTGTTCCAGGCGGCACAACTTTAAGCGCCGAAGGGGCTACTAATATTGCCGCTCTCTTATGCGAGCGGCAAAATTAAATCCCCATCAACGTCTCAGGGATAACGGACCAGAGTGGCTTTTTGTGAAGAATACGGGCCTCGTACAGAGGGGGATTTCTCGGCCTGGATTAAGTGGGAAAAACTGTTTCTTGTCCCACGAACATTCGATGGCTTCGGAACCACATTCTGGGCGCTGCGATTTCTTAATGGGAGCAATGGTGTTAGTTTTCACACATTCTTTCTCCCGGAGGATCATTGTGTGCTTCTGCTCGTTACGAAACTAGGCAGAAAATGTCTGAGGAAGTCGTCCGGGATGAGTAAGAAAATCTAGGTATCTGTGCCCAATGTGACCTGCAGCTTAATTCGGGGCGCCGTGAACAGGATGCCTCTAAAGCCCAACCACTAACACTGAAATTTATTGTGTCGGTAGCCTGCGAACCGGAAGTGGCGAACTACCTTCCATGACAGAACTATGCAGTTTGCGAATCTCGGTAGAGACCACCTAGCTACGAAATACCCTCTGCAATACAAGTGCTGCCAACGCTTCGGCAATTCGTCAGGTACTGCTTTTATGTAGCCTGGTGCGTTGCTTGTGGTGAAGCTCACATCTGAGGGCAGTGCTCTACCTCGTAGCAGCAGCAGCTTAAAGCTGCAGCTGTGCAGGAAATCAACAGCCAACTGCCGGGGCTGTGTGAACTGGAAGGTGGCTAAGAGGCGTTGGCTAAGCGGGAGCCTGTTGAATGCATTAAGGGAGACGGTGCACCCAGCTCTCCTGCCGCTTCGAATGTGAATCGGGAGGAGAAGCCCACCGAACAGGATAGTCTGGGACCTGGTTGGAACCTCATCGGCCATGGGGACCGTGTTTTCACGGCTTCTCCAGCCGACCCCAACCCCTCTCAACCCCGAACAGTGACCAAGTCCAATAAGCCCGCGAAGCCTTGAAAACCTATGCAATAGAAATCCAAGGAAATGGTGATCCCAACCCAACGTGTCACCCATCGCGATCTCCCAACTCCTTGACAACCTCCCGGTAACCTATTCAGGGTGTCGCAGGAGGAATCTGCCAGACTTCGGGAGGATGTTCCTTATGTTTAAGTATATCGATATAACCCAAAACACCTATGTCCAAAGTTGAACGGTTACGGAGATAATGGCCAGAGAAGTTTGAAACTTTGACAGCCGTTACACACTTATTGATTACCAAATACACATTAAAACTGGTAGGAATATGTGGTTTCTGTAATATTAATATCTGTACTTAACATCAAACTAACTTGTGATTGATATAAAGCCATTAAATTGAACTACAAAAACACTCGCACTCATGTCATAGATGTCCTTAGGGTTCCAAGCACTATACACGAAAATGCCCAGCGGTGACGTAACATGGCTGACTTCGCATTCCAGTATAAGTCTACTACATAACTGTACTAAAATAAGTACCTGCTTTACAGTAATTGTTCAAAGTGTCCTCCACCAGCTACAATGCAGTTTTTCGGCACGCATCAAGAGGGATTGAGTAGCGGAAGCAATATTGTTTGGATGGTTGCGGATGAGTTCTGCCGCTGAAAAAATACGATCGCGCAGTGCTGCTCGTGAATGGACCGTAGTTCTGTGGCTAGCGTGAGCTGAATTGCCATCATATGACACCACACTCAAGGACGGAAATGGATAAGATTGTCACCTGACAGGTACAGTGTGTGGGTCTGCAATAAGACCACATTGTTCTCTGGCCATTATCTCCGTAACCGTTCAACTTTGGACATAGGTGTTTTGGGTTATATCGGTATACTTTAACATAAGGAACACCTTCCCGAAATCTGGCACATTCCTCCTGGGACACCCTGTATATGGAGCTCGCTTTCAGGATCCCCACATCCGCCACAGCCCCCCCCCCTTCTGTGCCAACTCGCTCACGTGTTGCGCTCAGTGTCTTTGTCCTCTCTGTAGCTGAGTATGGCAGCACAGTCTAGACGAATGATGGGGAATAAAACCTTGTGGTTGGCCTGCTGGAATGTAGACTGTGTCCGCGGCAGGAAAAAGGAACTGAATCGAAATATGCCTTCTGGCCGAAACCCACCTCAGCTTACGTGAAGTCTTCCAGATGGCAAAATATGTTTTTCACCGCACCGACATGTTAACTGAAGGAGACGGAACAGCTATACTGGTCCGTCGATGTATCCATCAACACGCTGTAAGCATCCAAGGCCTAGTGCACCAGGTGGCTACTACCATTCCGGTTATTTCGGCAAGTAAACCGATGAAAATCCTGATGGTTTACCAATCACCCTCCAGGACGCTAATGGCTTCGGAATTGTCTGCTAGCCTTGGCGGGGGTTTTTTCGTCGTCGTGGCGGGTGACTTGAATGCCAAGCACGTGGAGTGGATTTCCTGGCTGCTCACGAACAGAGACAGACTCTTGCGTGACTATGCAGATAAGGAATCCTGTTTGATCTATGGGCCGAACACGCCTACAACTCTACCTTATAATCCCTCTGCCACGCCTGATGTCCTAAACATTGTCATCACGGAAGACTTGGTCACCTCAATGTATCCGACCACGTTCTCGGCAATAAGCTCGGATCACTTGCCCATACTGATCGACAAACTATGTCGACCATCCTTCATTAAAATAACAGACCACCCGGATTCAAGGAAGATTGACTGGTCCAAATACAGGCCCCTGTATACCTCTGACCTCCAAAATGAGGTGGCTATTGACGCGTGTAACAAGGAACTGTCCAGCACTATCTTGAAAGCGTTGGTAGAGTTCACTCCCTTCTGTCGACCACGTTAGAGCCACAGCCTCCGATATCAACTCGTTAGCTGGATGGAACAGCCTGGAAAACCGGTTAAGGAGGATGTGACAAATCACTAGGGAACCCGCTCTAAAAGCTGAGGTCAATCGACGACAGACGTCGGTGACCAAATAACTCAAAGAGTGGATGAAAGGCCAGTGGAGAAACACGCTGGAAATCCTTGATCTAGAGGATCAGTGCTTTTGGAAGATGACTAGCCCCATGATAAGTATCCCCACTACATTACCTCTCCTGGTCACACCAGGTGTCTAGCTGTCTCAGGCTCTAAGAAAGCCGAAGGCCTTGTGGGCAGTTTGGAGGCTCATTTTCTGCCCGTAAACGATCCTGTGGATCCCGACAGACATTGAGACGATGCGATCATAATCTTTTGCTCCTGCAAATGAGCCTAAGCTAACCAATCCCAAGGAAGTTCAAGACACCATTCGGGATCTCATAGCGGCAAGGCAACATGTCCAGATGGTATACTGAATAGGGCATTGAACCAACTTTCAATAAGTGTCGTCTCTTTCCTCGTCGCGTTACTTAACGCTATTTTTCGAAAGTAGTATTTCGCGGCGGCTTCGAAACCCGCACGCGAATGTTCGATCCTGAAACCTGGGAAGTAAATGGCACTGCCCTCATATTACGTTCCGACTTCAGACATCAGTGTCTCGAAGAGCTCCACGATGCTCTACGCCAAGACCGGTAAGCGCATCCCGAAACCCCGACCAGTTCATCTCTTCGGAGAGGTAGTCCAATTGTTCGATAACGCCCGTCTTCTTGAGGTGACCCTTCATTAGCGGCTCATCTGGTCGGCACATATCAATTGATAAAGAAAGCGGCAGAGAGGCTGGCTGCGCTGGGACATCTCCTAAACAGGAAAAGCGGTCTCTTCATCAGGAATTGTGTTCTGTTGTATAAAATCAGCTCATGATGGACTTCGCGTGTCCCGTATGGATTCCCGCCATTCGCTCCCATATCAAGAAACTGCAGGTGCTGCAGTCCAAGTGTCTTCGCATTGCTACCACTGCACCTTGGTACATTGGTAACAGTCAAATTCAAGACGATCTCGGAGTTCTCTACTCAACCGTATCAGATCTCTGGTAGATTCGACTCGAATTTAGTTGATTTGCCGAACCCCTTAGTTATGCAGTTCGGCATATAAGCGCGCTGATCGAGTGTTAATGCGAGTCCTCTTTAACAGGGAAATTGGGATCGAAAACCTGCCTGGCTACCCGCAGAAGCTGCCATCCTGACACGTTGAATCTTGCCCATCTTGACTCGACTACCCTGACTGAGGTTTTTCCGAGCTTTTTACTCAGGTGCAAGGCAAATGCCAGAGTATAATTTGCAAAGTCGGGGAGCAGACCTCAATCCCCAAATTACGCTGCTAAATTTTTAGCGAGTAGTTCGTCGACTTGCGGTTTCGCGCAAATTTACGCCCTCTGTTACGTCTTTGTTTGGTTGGTTGGTACGCAAGCAGCCTATAATAAAAAAGTAAAAACTGTAAGCTGGAATTTGACCAGTGACAGAGACTGGCTCTTGCTAAAGAACCCAGCAGGGCGGGTTTCCACTTTCCACTTGACGATGGAGACAGATCGAGTTTCTGATACACATTGCCGTTTTTGGCTTCAGACGATTGGAATTGTCTTGTACTGTAAAATTAAATTAAGTTTGCAGTAACATTTCACCAATATGTGATGCGATTTGTATGATGTACAATTTGAATTTCTTGGTTTCGTTAAAACCTCTTTTAAAGTCTCAAATATGATGTTTTGTTTTACATTATTATAATTTTAGATTTTGTATTCGTCCTACATCCAGCTTTATATTATAAAAGTTACACTTTATATTATTTCCTTCTCTTGCAGATGCTGGATATCTTTCTACAGTTACAGTTCAACATACAATTTTTAACGTCAGATGCAATTCGGCCAGGTTAGAACGCCAACTTAACATTCAACAGTCTCCAGGAACAAGACCACAACCTCTACCACCATTACACCGACTACCACGACAATCACCACCACGAACAAAACGAGGAGCAGATAGAAAACTACCACAACACCCACCAATAAGAAGACCACCATACTCACAAATACGAATACCACAATATCCAGAAATAGAAATACCAGAATACTCATCAGTTCGAAAACGACTATTCCCGCCAATACGAAGACCACAATACACACCATTACCAAAACCACAATACCCACCAATAAGAAAACCAAAACACACACCAATAGAAATACCACAATTCCCATCAATACATATACCTGACACACCAATAAAAATTCCAGATATTCCAATAGAAATACCAAAATTCCCACCAATAGAAATACCAATAAGAATACCACGAATCCCAATATTATGAAGACCACAATACACACCAATACCAAGACCCAAATACCCAACAATATGAGGAGCACAATACCCACCAATAAATTTTGCTCCTTCTTTGCTCCCCCAGGTGTCTGTTGTTACCGAAGTTTCAACAAAAACTCTCTCTCGTCGCTTTACCAAACCACACCACTCTTGCATGCCAAAGTCAGCATTTCCTGCATTCATCTAGCAACAGTTTTCTGCAGCTTCAACTGTTTGCTGTTGCTATGTGAATGATAGGTGATCTGGAGTTCCTGTTTGTTCAACTGGGAGATGCACCCAGCCATCCCTATAACACTACCAACACATATGAAATATATAAAATGAAATGATATAGAATAAAATAAAGTGTTCCCTACAAGGCTTTCCCCTTCTAAAACCATGATGCGTCCCGCATCATTTATACAGTAACACGTATGAAATAAACAAAAAATCAAATAATTTCAAATCACTAATTCTATTCACTTTATATAAAAAAAACATGACATCAAGGCAAAATAGTTACTGACAGTATCTTTTGTTATACAACATGTAAGCATTTCCACCCTCACACAAAATTAAAGTACATTAAACTCAGGACTTTTAATGTAAATTGGGATAAAAGAAATCCTTCTCGCATATAGGGTACAAACACTCAAGTGTTATTTAGCCCTACCCCCCGTTTTTCTCACACTGTACACTAAACACTCCTTCACATTTGTTCACACTACACACATCTGCTCAGTACCAGAGCGTCTCCCATAATTCACTCCAGAATGTGTTTACACTCAAATCACCAAATTTTTCGTTCGTGAAACACCAAATTGACACCCGCATACATACATTAGCACTGCGCACTTCCCATCACGCGTTCCGTGATTTCCCGTGTTTTAACGCTGTGCTGCAGGATACGATGGAGAAGAAATAGTTCACCCCCATCTCCTATCATGGTTGTATTGCAGATTGGGAATCTCTGCTTAAAGCCACTGTTTATACATAGTAGGTAACGAACTCAGTTTCCTATCCACTTCCATTTGGTTGTAACTGACTGGTAGTAGGTTGCTGTTCTGGTTGGACTTCTGGTGGACTATGTGATTCATTTCCAGTCGTGGAATTTACAACAGGTTGTGTGGTACGAAGGATTGTGTGAAAAAGGTTTCTGAATAAATATGGGTAAATGTTGCATATCATAATTGTCAAAAGGTTAGCAACCAAGGTATGAATAGTTAAGTACCAGTAAAAATGATATCTGTCACCATGTTTCCTTTCAGTTGCATGCACCACGAGAGTAGCATCAAGGTCTCGGTGCTTAAACAGTTCCGACGTTGCGGCTATACCTTCCAGCTTCGATACATCAGGAGGTGTACGTCCTTTAAGTATCTTTACATCGTGGTGGGTGATAGGTTCGACGTGAAGTGCTCGTACGTCATCATTGTATTCGATGGTTGACCCTGAATAGCCTTCCGTTGCAGGGTACAGCTGGAAGTATTGTCACGTCACATGGCAAGTACTGGCATTGTGTAAGATGCCAATTCCTTGTAGGGACCACGTCGAAGTTATCCAGGTGGCATTCCGACGACACTTCAGATTCACTTACTGTTTCCCACTGAAGCTGTATATCCAGGCATGGGAGCGGCGGATAAATATTGGGGCGAAGTTCTGCGGTAAAATCAGCCGGTTGCATAGTGTCCTAGCTTCGTCCCTCTGGAAGTATAAACTCGATTCACAAGTTAGGACATATCTACCATAAATTGGCTTGTCTGCAAGGCATATAATAATGCCTTTCCCTATACACTTGTTTATGTCTGCGTCTTTCCACAAAAGGAAGCGTTGATTAGAGTCATCTAGTACCAAATTGTCATACTCAGCAGTTAATTGAATGTAATTATCCAAATTAGACATTTTGTAAGTGAAGGAGATCAGCTTGTACAAGTAAAAAATGTCTCTCAAATGTTTTCAAAGGTATTAACATAACCAACTTCACACTATGATAATCAGAAAGTGCAGAAATATCCATAAACTCATAAAACAAGTTTATATTTTTCTGTTATACAATAACACATAAGGTATAAGCATCTGGAAAATATGACGTCACATTCTTAAGTATATTCCTGAACATGACAGATGGAATTAGATTCATAGAAAACTTTCCTCTCATAGTACTTTCCAATTAAAACCTCATTTACTAAGTTTCGTATCTCCAAAATAGCAAACTCTAACTGACGAACATAAGTAAATATGCTACTCTGGTGGTAAAGAGTGTAATTTAACCAGTGGATTGCTAAGTCTGTCTCATCCTTCCATTTATTTGAATCTAGCGTAATATCTTTCACTTTCTCAGATAAAGTTATAACGGCTTCTGTATCAAATTTAACTGCAGAGTCCAAAGTTTGCAGATATGTCATTTGATGATTGACTGAGTGAAAAATGTCTCCTTCCGTTCTGTGCATCTTATCTACTGGCTTGTGTAATTCCTCTAAATCTAACAATGTAGCCGTACCAAAAAACCATTTTAACACAGAACCAACTGCACCTAACACAGCACGTCTCTTATTAAGACGAGGTAACATTTCTCTAAAAGCATTAATCTCGTGTTCCAATTTCTGTAATACATATTCCATGCGGTTCAGTTCATGAACTGGGGTCAATGGCGTTTTTAATTTCTGTATGTAAAATATATAATCCCTTAGCTTTTCAATTGTTTGCTCGTAGGTGTTGAAATCCAGGTTTACTATCACAGTCCATGCATCATTTGTCAATATAATGTCTCTTTGCTTGATAAAAATGTTGTTCTGATGAATTTCCTTATTGGAAATAGCATGGTCAGCGGAAATACTCTCAAATCCTGCAACAACACAACATATGTTTAACTATTTACCCTACATGAGTTCCATAATTGCTATGTGCAGCTGTCATCGGTCACGTGGCTTTGTTTAACTTGTCCGCCATGTTGTTTGACGTCAAAACAGCTGTCAAATACGTCACCATCAACAAGATGGCCGATCAAAACAGTGGACCGTTGTGCTCAACCTGTACACTCTGTCGTGTTGGTGTATTTACATGTGTATGCCAATCACATTCTTATATTTGCAAAAATCATTAAATTAATTATTTTAATCTGCATATTTTTCACATTCTTATCGCCTGGCTTAACTGCCTCAACATCTCGTATTACGTTGGCTCTTATACAGGAGGGTTCTCCTGCAACTGTAATCTGGCATGACTCATGGTTACGGGTGGTGCAACAGATGTTGTAGCTAGCTCTCTTTTGGAACGTGGAGAATTTGGGGGTTATAATCTGAGTCCTGCGCCGAGGAATAGGGCATTTGCCTCATCCTATATCTATCTACACCTGGTGTTTCGACGTTTTCAGGCACTTTGGGATCTTGGTCTAACTGTTCTTATTCCTGCACCAAGGCTTGCGTTTCGATAGACAGTATTATACATAACATTACCGTATGTATTATAATGGCTGGCAGCATAATTAGACAGTTCCACACATAACATTACTGTAAGTATTGTAATGCATAACAGCATAAATAGACAGTATCATACATAACATTACCGTAAGTATTAGAATGGCTGGCAGCATAATTAGACAGTTCCACACATAACATTACTGTAAGTATTGTAATGGCTGGCAGCATAATTAGACAGTTCCACACATAACATTACTGTAAGTATTGTAATGGCTGGCAGCATAATTAGACAGTTCCACACATAACATTACTGTAAGTATTGTAATGGATAGCAGCATAAATAGACAGTATCATACATAACATTACCGTAAGTATTATAATGGCTGGCAGCATAATCAAACAGTTCCACACATAACATTACTGTAAGTATTGTAATGGATAGCAGCATAAATAGACAGTATCGTACATAACATTACCGTAAGTATTATAATGGATGGCAACATAAATAGTTTCTTACATAACATTACTGTAAGTATTGTAATTGATGGCAGTATACATAGAGAGTTTCATACATAACCGTGGGATACCGTAGGATTGTTGCAATGACAATCGCAGTAACACACATACATGTATAACGTTATTTATTTTGTCTTAGGCTCGTACAGTACGGTTGAGTTGTTACTTATAGTCTTGAGTATGATACGTCAGTCTAGCCTCGCTCCGGATCTCTGCACTGCGTGACGGCTCGGTTGTAAGTGCGCAGTGCGGTTGCGCGGTGTGGAACCCAGGCAGGTGGCAGCACTGCCCGGTCGGCTGTGGCAGTGGGCAGCGAGATGCTTGGCGTTCACCAGTCTGGTCGGTTGAGAGATGGTAGTGGTGAGCGCGGCAGACCCCTGTCCGCACATTAGGTGTCGTGATGTTGGGTGTCAAACGACGTTACTCCCTTCTGGATTGTCACCGACAATCCTACTCCTTTTGGTAGTCGCCGATAAATTACTCATTGTAGTATCGGAGCTGGCTGTCCATTCTTGATGTGTTGGGACTGACTGGCCCTTCTCGACGTACCGGGCTGCCTAGTCCTTCTTGATGTTGCAGCTGGCTAGTCCCTCTTGATGCTGGAGGTGACTGGTCCATTTGATGTAGCTTCTTCCTGGTGTGATCTTTGAATGATCTCAGGCCAAGCGAAGGCAAAGTGTAAAATGGAGGCGGAGACTTGCGCTAAGCGCAAGTCGACGTCCCCCTGTCTGTTAGCCATTTCTGCGTTTGACCGCATTGCTGGGCTCAGCAAGAGATTCCTAAACTCCAATAGGGTAATATGTTAAGGCTAACGATTTAGAAGTCAGGCTGAGGGCCTTGACTGATCATGACAAAGACTAGGGCCTAGGTTGCCCTAGACTAAGTTTGGGAGGGATAAACTTTGGTTGATTAGCCGTCTGGGTTCCGAGCCCAGACTGGCTCCGTCGCATACTGGAGGAATGCGACGTTTGTCAGGCGCTTAGGTGAAGCCGCCGCGCCTGGGAGAAAGAGTGCGGGCTGTGCACAGACTTTGCTTCGAATACCCTGGCATTTGCCTTACAACTGAGGAATACACGGAAAACCTCAGTCAGGTAACCGAATGGCGCTCGGCTGTTTAGCGCCGAACGCGATTCGTTTTGTCGACTTGGCCATCGCGGGCGATGGCCTAGACTGGCCTGCTGTCCTCTGCCGCCCTTGGCTTTCGCGTCAGGCGACGGGGTCAACCCTCGGTCAGCGTAAGTATCTGCCGAGTTGCCGTACTAGCGGGTTCCCCACGTCGGGTAAACTTTAGTCAAAGCTCTCGGTCAGGGCTCTGATGTGGTCGACAAACCGCAGAACGCACAGATCCTCGTGTAGCTGCCTGTTACTTACATAAAAAGGGGCACCAGTAGCTAGGCGAAGCCACGTCAACCGTCTGAATAACTGCAGGGACCGAAGTATCGGTCAACGTCTGAAACTGAGCCTCCAGATTGTCTGCAAGGAATTAGGCTTTCTCAGATTCCGAGAGAGAGATTCCCCTTGGGGTGACCAGGGGAGGAGATTGAGTAGGAACTCTCATCACCCGCTTGGTCAGCCTCGAGGGATTCGAGTGTAGACTCCACTGGTCGTTTCTCCACTCGTTTAGCCGGTGGTTTACCAACTCTGCAGGCGGTTGAACTCGGCTTTCAGAGCGGGGTCCCTGGTGATCTGCCACTGCCACCGCAGCTGGTTTTTCAGGCGTATTAAATCCTGAATTCCCGCCGATATCGGAAGCAGTGGGTCGCCACGCGGGCGACGTTTGGGGGCTGACGCTGCCACAGCCTTCAGAACGGCGCCGGAGAAGTTCTCAACGCACGTCTCGATTGTCATCTCGTTGTGCAATTCCGGATCGAACGGAATTAGTTCTACCAAGTGAATTGGAATTTGGCCCAGTCAGTTAAGGTAAGCTGCAAGGATTAACACCGGTTTGCCGGCTAATGTGACTTGGATGGCAGTGGCCTCCAAGTGGGTTAGGCCCGGAACGGGCACTGAGTGGTGGACTATACCATGGCGAACCAAGATAGTTGTGCCGCCCTCAGCTGTCGGTCTGTCCGTGCGGTGACAGACATAATTGGCATGCCGGAAGCCTTGATCAGGGTTAAGGAATGTTTCACTTAAGAGACAAATATCGACACCGTGCTGGTTGAGAAAATGCTCCAATTCAAGCTTCCTGCTGCGTACTCCGTCCGCATTCCAGCAGGCGAGTTGCAGGGCTTTACACCGCTCTGTGTTCCTTGGGCGTGGTGTCATATTCGGCTACAAAAATAAAAGACGGTCTTCAGGACAGCGCGAGAGCGAGCGGCTCCTGTGGGGAGGGAGGAGATAGACGTGAGGAGCCGACGAATCATCTCCACACATGCTTCGAAGGGAAGGTGATCGTGGAGATCAGAGATTTCCTTGAGTGTGGAGGTGGGATTTTGGGTGGGGACCACCGGGCTAGGTGTTTTGTTTTTCCCGGGCGCGGTTTTGGCACTCGCTGTTACTTTCTTCTTGGGCTTCCCAGAACCCGACTTAAGGGCTGCTGTAGGTTCGTGATCAGGCTTCTCAGGCCTGGCCGTTTTCCTGGTCGCGGTAACTTTAGGCTGCGCGGGTGTCTCCGTGCCCCGCTGAGGAGAGGGATTTGGATTTGGTTTGCTGGGTGGAGTGGTGGTAGCGTGGACGACACGCCCCCTCGGAATACATGATTCCATCCCTCGCCCAGGTCCATCTGCTCGGTGCAGGGCCCATCCTGCTGAGCTTTTGGGCGCCAGGTTGGTCGGTGGCGACGCTCTTTCGACCACACTCTGGCGCCTACATTCAAAGAGCCGCCTTCGCTTCTTTGCGCTTTACAACGCCACGGTACTTTGCCGTGTGGTTCCCCCGCAGCCACAGCACTCAGCTTGTTCCCGCGGGGTAGAGCAACCACCGGACAGGTGGGAGCCCCCCACCGGCAACGCACCGGGGTGCCTATCCACGGTTACGCTGCGTGTGTCCAAAGCGCTTGCAACGCTAGCACTGCAGTGGGACTTTTGCAGACACGTACGGCTCCACCGACACTCTCAAGCCGCAGAGTTCGGTGAGTGATCGCACTTACGACACCTGAGGCCCTTGCGCACCTGATACAATGAAGTGAGGGTGGGAGGGCGGTCCTAAGCGGGCTCCTTATCGCGATGGCCTGATCGCAACTGCGTGACTCCCTGGACACGAATATTCAGGGATTCAAGCTCCTGTCTGAAGTCGCTCGAAGGTATACCCATACCCATGTTCTTCACCAGAAGTTCCACATAGAGGTCCTCCGGGAGCGTGAAGGTGTGGAAACTCACACCCTCCTTGCCATCAAGGGACAGCAGTGCGCTGACCGAGGCTTTGAACCTGTCGGCGGTTTATGGGACGATCTCCAAATTCTCAAAATTTGGTTGGGCCGTCAAGACGCCCGCAAGCAAGTCAGGAAGGAACGGATGTCCCTAACACCTGTAATAAAAATGGGCATCTTACTGGAAAGGCCTACTGCTAGTAGGCAGGTGTTGGCCACATGGACGTGTTGAGTGGTGCCATCCGGCTTGTCAGTCAGGGGCCCAGGCATGTCGCTAGGCATGTGCCTGTTGGCTGTCTCGGATAAAACAGCGGATTCGGACAGGTATGAATCAATGGCTATGGGCATGAGTGACCCACTTGTCTGAGACGGGGCGACGGGCCTGGCCAATACAGCCGCGTACGTCACCCCTCTCGCGGATGGACCGAGTTGCCGGCTGCCGACAGCAGCTTGTTAGCCCGTGACTAATGAAGTCGCGGCAGAGGCGCGAATCCAGCACCAAATGCCGGGTGTCTGCTGGCGGGCTCCATCGAGACGCCCGAGCTTGCCAGCTCGTTGGCTTTGCGCTTGCCAACGAGCTGACTACATGTTCATTGGGATGCTCTGGCCCCGCTTCCAGAAGTTGTGCTGTGGCTCCCAGCAGGCAGCGCTGACTTCTTCTTCCTTCGAGACAAAACCAACCTCAGCTCCTTCTTAAGGGCAGGAGAGAGATGAAGCGTGGAAGTGTGGAGATAGCCTTAATAAAGGCTAGTTCTTCCTGCCTCAGCATGATGCTTGGGCTGGAGCCCTCTTCACAACACAAGACACTCTATAGTTGTGCGGGTAGATTCCACAGGTCTTGTTTTAACCGGCTTCTGTCTACCTGAATCCTCAATAATCTGCTCGCCTGAACCGGTTCTCTCTCGGCAAACAGTAACCAGCAGTTAGCAGTTCGTCCGCTCTCACCTGTCTTCAATCCAATTTAAATCGACATAATCAGTCCAAAATCGAATGCCCCGCGCAGCTGCCCGGCTGCCCAACCTCATACACTGGCCCTGTATACATTTTGACCTATTTTGGTACAAGAGCCCCACGTAATGCCACTTACTATTCCCGAGTTTCGAGAAATTTGCTGCAGTGCAATGTGTAAGGAAGTAAGTGAAATTGTGTGACCGTATTGTAGTGCGATTTGAACAGACGGTTGTGCTGGACATGTCTGCGGTGATCTGCTGATGATTCTGAGTTTCATGAAAATCGGCACAGGGAGGGCAATGCTTTAGTTACGTACTTTCACCATTTATTGTAAAATGTAGGTGAAATTCGGCACGAGATACCTGAACATAAGTAAACTGCGAGCTTCCTGATACTTGATTCAGAAAACACAGTAATTTTCGTAAGTGTGTAAATGAAATTACGTGTGAGTACTGAAAGCCCGTAATGAGTTTTTGACTTAAAGAACAAACATCTTTCCAATATACATGCTAGATGTCACGTAGCACAAAATTTACATACTAATTTTTATCTGTTTATTCATGTTTCGTTCAAAGATGAAGACATTATCGTAGGTTACAGAGAGTCGTAAGCTATGGTATGACGGCATAACGAAAAATAGTTAGAAAGGATTTGAAACGAAACGGTCCTAGCCTAATAAAAGGCGCTGCACTGGAACGTTCCTCGCTAGGTACAGTACAATATCAGGCGGAAGGTAGGGCAGAAATTCATTCGGAAGGATTCCCTGCATTCTAAGGCGTAGGTCTGCAGCCGCTCACGTGCTGAGATTGTGGGTTCGATTCCAACCAGGGGCATGGCTATCTGTCTGTTGTGCGTGTTGTGTGTTGTCAGGTAGAGGTCTGTGCGGCGAGCTGATCACTCGTCCAGAGGAGTCTACCGACTGCGGTGCGTCGTTAAACCATGTGAATGCGGAGGCCTTGGCCAACTGGGGGCTCTCGCGCCAAAAGAATAAAAATTATGTTAATTAAGATACAAAGTCGTACTTAAAACACATTAAAAATTCCCAAGCCACGTGCACATTATTTTTAATTAGACATAGCACAAAGAGCTTGAAAATTGTGGGCGCAAAATGTTTAATTGAAAGTGCAATATTAAATTGTAATTGTATTCATTGATGTAATAATAATCGTAAAACAC
>Ga0131853_10006868_pt1 | contig 20558 bp, 12 predicted proteins | sample TergutLab28metaG_FD_92764 | JGI IMG/M metagenome (GOLD analysis project Ga0131853, IMG submission 92764) | Labiotermes labralis P1 segment gut microbial communities from Petit-Saut dam, French Guiana - Lab288 P1 (version 2) (version 2) | ecosystem: Host-associated > Arthropoda: Insects >...
AAAGCACACACAACCCATCAGCTAACACCCACCGACGATAGACAATAAGCCAGAATCCCGCAAAGGGCAGCTGCAACAAAAAAAGACCCCTATGTGACCAAAGCCCCTCAAGTCAGCACAATACCCACATTACAGAACCCCCCCCCCCCCCCAGCCTCGTTTCTTAATAGTAGTAATAATCAAAACCACAGATGATGAGATCTCACCACTGTTACATAACCACATAAATCTTACAAACACTAATACTCCTTCGGATGAAAACCTGATGATGGCTGGAATAGGCCGAAAAATGTAGTTGTTATCATCCTCTAATAAACATCATTAGAAATATTCGTTGTATTATTGACTAAATACCTGTACCTACTTATTTATACACACAATGGGGATGGCACATTTCAGAATTATTTCAGAAAAATCATACCTATAATAGTAAAATGAATATTCAAAGAATTTGGATCATTAAACTTCATAATGTCAAGATCAACAGGTTGACATTGCACAGCAATTGATTTGGTAGATATTACACACCAAACATTCAAAAATTCAAAGTGTATTCATCCTATATGGTTGAACTGAAAATCTTATGATAGTAAACAAAATCTGAAGACTTATATTTGGGTGAATATCATATACGTGTTTTTGAATAATAGCCTGTGGTAATACCTATCTTGAAAACTTAACATAGATCACGCCTCTCTAATCCGACTCCCTTGGAATCTGGCTGGCCCAAACCAGGGAAGTTTTTGAACCATGGGTGGTCAGTATAATATGGTATCAAAGCACTTCATACAGGACTTTGTAAATAAAGTATTAACACTGTACAATGTTCTAATGTGCTGACACAAGGCAATAAGTAGAATAAGCATAAAAAATAGTTTATTTTAACACAATTCTACCTTTTGTTGTATGGATAAAGACACAAGTTTACACCTACAGGCACTAGCAAGACCCACACTGCTTGCTGGTTTCTTTGGATCCATATTTAGGGGTAAGTACAATAACAAGTTAATTTTATTACAAAACAGTGAGATCTACACCCACTACATGTCTGGACTGATAAATGTAAGCAAACTCTTTGAAAGTGATACCAAGTCATTTATGCCAGAACACACTGTGCATAATCAACACACATTCAGATTTGTGAAGTGTAAAATACATACAAACTAGAAATAAGAGCAAAATTCTAACATAAACTAAGATAAGAGCACAACTTTATCCATGATTCTCACAGACTTGTTTTGTGGTTTGTGGACCAACGGAGGTGCTGGATCATAGCATTCCAGACTAGGGAGGTGCAACCTGGATAATAACCATCACTCACAACTCCTTTGATTGTGACTCTCAATTATTATCCATGTATATATCTTCATCACAATGGCATATCCTATATAAAAATACTGTGGTTATTCAGCTATTCCTAAGGAACCATAAACAAATATTATCATCCTCACCAAGCCTTCCCAATGGACCCTATCCTCAGTCAGTTACCTCAACAAACACCCTCATGTGTCATTACAAAGGTAAATATATTGCAGTCATAGGATTTATTTTACCCAAGTAAAATTGCAAATTAAAAGAAAGAGAGGCTGGTACATACGCATAATTCGTAAACTGGCACCAAAGATATAAAGAAGGCAAAAGAATAAAAAAAATTCCATCCTTATCAGCATTGCATAAAATTTAACATGTCTTCTTGCTGTTAATTTAACATGGTACTCCCATAAACTGATAAACACAGAGATGTCTTACATATCAACGTTAACATATCCCTCATTTGAAGACATGTGACACCTATGGCAATATTCTGTGTAATAATAAAAAAAACGAAAATTTGAAAGAAATATGTATACACCACAAACCAATACCTTAATCTGCTGGTAATCCTGTGGACAATACTTCTTGACTGGAGCATCAAACAGAGACATAGGGCTACATGCTTGCCAGTATCTATAAGATCCAGTAAACTCTAATTGTAAAAGATGTCCAGAAACAGACGTCATAATCATCTGGCACCTCTGGTTGAAGATACTACATTCAAACTCATAAATTTTATTGAATGTGGACAGCCCTTCCCTCTGTAAATGATACATAAATAATTTACAAAATGAACATATAACATTCACATGTCAGCTCCTCTACAAATCTGGTGCTCAAGACAGTTTGAGGTTTCTCCCTACCCAGGCAACAACACAAGTGGTAAACACTTCTTATCACATTTCACAGTAAACCAGGAGCAATAAAAACTATCTGGAGAACAATTATATTTCGCCTCACCACACCCAGAAAGTGCAAAAACACTTGCCAGCTAACACAAATGGTGCACAATTCTGTAAATGGCTGAGTGGACAAACAAAGATTATGAATTATGTTAGGTTCATTGTCATCAAGATGGTACCAACAATAGGATACATTTGCACTTTCGGTCTGTCAGACAATGGACGACCCAGAAAATAAATATAGAGCCGCTCGCGCCTTAGTCTGAGATGGGGTCTCAGATTTCTGACACCCATAATATAAAACTGAGTTAGGTTAATGAAGCACTGGTATGTTCATCACAGAAAAACTGATATATACACCAAAACTGAACACATTGTAGAAGTACTGGCAGTTTCAACACTGCACCACACTAATTTTATTTCATACTTACTCGTCTAAGGTTTCCACCTGAGAGATAGCCAGCCAGATTCTTGGCAGCATCATTTTTTTCAGCTACATTTAGTATCTTCATTGCAATACGCTGTTCATCAGGGTACACTTTATCAGACAAAATACGAACATTATTGTGAAAGGGCGTCCATCCTTTAGGTCTGTAATACCAAATGGCTCGTAAGAATTTGACAGCAAGCATTAAACTCAATATGAGTTATCAAGGACACATTGGCCTCAGAGTTTGTTAAAACGGAGTCCAGAAGCATGAAATTATGTTTCAAAGTATACGGTCTGAATAAAACACTTCATGTAATATAAATCCACACAAGGCCTTCTTTAAAAATAAATCAGTTCAACCCATAACTCTCGGAGACGGAGCACATTGCTCTACCGCAGTACTACTTTCGCGCTCCCAGACTGAACACAGCCATACATTTCCACGGATCAGCCGGATAAGCACGATTCTGTGGACTGTTTAAGTGCATATCCGTTGGTCGCGTGTAATGAGCAGTAGTGTGGCGAGGTGATCCGACTGGTAAATGAAGATACATGCTAGGTCCTGTGTAAAGCACATCAATTACAGAGTGAAGTTTGAAATTTGAAAACCAATTGCTAAAATAGTGCAGGAAAGGGAGACATTATTTACGTGTAAGAGCTAGTAGGAACTCTTACCTAAGAATAAAGATGCAAATTTTTATCGTAAGCATGGGTATTACACACGACAGTGAACTCGGTAGTCAGAGGGTTTAGGAAACCGTCTCATATTCCATGCTTGTTGTCACGGATTAGAGAGTTATACGCGTTGAACCACAGGTTACATGAATAGCGACTGTGATGCAATATACAGTATGTTACGTAATTGTATTTGCTGGCCTCCGTGAAATTTGTAGGTATCTTCGTGGGCGAAGTTTCAAAGTAGGAAACAAGTTACACTCGCATCTATTCATGTCATGAAGACTTACAGGGGAGTGAAGGTATAGCTCCAATCATTTTTAGCCTCGCCAACAAACAGTGAGCAGTTTCAAGCCCCGAGGGAAGACTTCCAGCTATCCATTGAATAGGACCTCGAGCCGGTGGCGCTACATTTGTATAGGCCGACCATAGCGAATCAAGTGGGTCGTGACGGAGCAGACGACAGCTGTAGGCTGTCGACTGGTGTATTCGTGCTAGTTGACGTCTTCAGTAGATGACACAGCCAATCGAGACGGACGTCAGTTATCGTTTACGCTAGCTCACTATTATTGTCTGTGCTGTCCTTCAAACTAAGGCGCTTTTTGAAATACGTGCAGCACATTTGTTGGTGTACTACATAAATTTAAATATTCCTTGAATGCATGCATATGGAACATATTAAGGTGGTCTTTTTGGGTTCCTCCCCACCCTTCGTTGACGTAACATTCCTCCGTCACTGGAATACTCCACGCATTGTTGCTCACACAGTATGGTTCACCTGCGTGCTTGCAACTGAAAGGCGCACTACATATTCTACTTGGCAGCGTAACTACATGTATGGGGTTACATGCCGCTCGCACCAAGGTGACCCCTTCACCACATTCATCCACACTGTGAGAAGTGTTCACTGACCAGAACTCCCTGTGCACCGTCATGCCAGCACTCATCCTCCCTGCATGCCTGCCTACCTCCCACCACTGCCACATTGAAAGCACTTTGCCTCATCTCTACAAAAGATTCTGCTGCAGTGTTATGGCTATACTACGGTACAGTGACTAAGACTATAGGCTGGACGACAAGAAATCATACAGCAACATGCCAATGGGAGACAAATGATGGTTGCCACGTTGTCGCACTTGTTCTGACTCATGACCAGCTGAAAATCTGATTGTCTGAACCTGCAGAAGTGCAGGAAAAAGGGCAGACTGCGAAGAAGGGGGGATGCCTCGCATCATACTCGCATTGCTGCTATGATATTCTTAATGTTATCTCCACACTATGGAGAGTGGGACCTCCATTTCTTCAGACTAGTATGTTCTGGAGGAGCCCCCCCCCCCATTGTGTGCACATGTACATGTAAACCTCTGTAATAGGCAAACACTTTGGTTCTCTCTCTCTCACTCACACACACACACACATACACATGCTCCTGCATTTTTATACAAACATGTCACTATTAGCATAGTATTTTGCTATCATCTGCAATAATTTTAATAAATTACTGCATTCACTGACAAAAGTTTTAAATGTAGCATAAATTCAAAAAACAAAATGAGAGAAATATTTCAGGCACCACACTTGTGTTTGTATATATATATATATATATATATATATATATATACACATACATAAAATAATAATCACATTATATAGGTGCTCATATTATCAGGATATGATACTGAAGGACTAAATGTATTATGGATTACAAACATACGAAATTTTCCTGACTTGTTATTCCATAGTAGCTCTCACAAATGTCAAAAAAACCTGTGGAGTACAGGTAGGGCTGTACCAACTGTTGCACACAAGCATGCACTGGAATAAAAAATTAAGCAGTAATTGAGGTTAACAGCCCCTGGCAAGGATTCTGAATGATGACCTCCAAATTTGGAGGCAGCTTTATTAACAATGAGTGAAGTTGTTGGCCTGAATTTTCCACAGACCTGTACACTGAAAACTACATGATTACGAAGCCTTTCCAAATCGGACTTTGTTCTACATTTGATAAAGAAACTGCTTACGTAAACTGTTCATTGTAATGTGCTTCTGTGTTTAAAATGTTTGGAATATTTAATAATAACAAATGTAATCAAATTCATGTCAACATTTACAAAAGTACAGGAAAAGAATGTTCTCAAGTTCAGCAACAGATTCCACATTTCAAACGCAACTCACAACTTTAACCATTACTCCCACATATTTCTGAACACACTCAGAATCTAGATGGTCACAGTGCAGTTCACTGGGAACTATCTGTTGAAGTTCTGTGAACTGCATTTCAGTCTAACATTTGTAGATCACAAATTATCAATTTTGGCATGAAAATTCAATGGCCATGACAAACTGATCCTGTTAGCATGTAAGAGTAAATTCCTGACATTTAAAACCTTAAATTCAGAGAACAGATTAGACATATTAGTTGAAGTGAGTGACATATCACATGTCTTATCTGCTTGTTACCCATTTCTCTGTTAAAAAAAATGCAGTATGATATCTGAGTAACGACTGATTTTCAGATGTGCATACAAGACTTGGTCTGGCAACACAGCTTTAGGCTTCTACATTATCACAGTCTTCTAGTATGCTTTTCTTCCAGTCCTCATAACTTTGCAAATTGCAGATATCAGGTGTATGTCTTGAAGGATGTGGAGGAAATTCTTGTGTTCCTGAATCCAAAGGAACAAACAAAGAAAATTATGCTATTAGTAGAAACACCACTACAAATTATATCTACTGACAAACTTAAAAATAAAATGTTGACGTTTTGCTGACCGTGCATCTCAGTATCTAACCAACTTGATGCACAACATTTGTTTCACAGTAAGTTTTATTTCATGCCTCTACATGTTTCGAGCATGTGCTCATCATCAGGAGGTCAAAATTGCATTACACCTCCTGATGATGAGCACATGCTTGAAACATGTAGAGGCATGAAATAAAACTTATTGTGAAACAAATTTTGTGCATCAAGTTGGTTAAATACTGAGATAAATTAAAAATCAAACTTCATCTAACTGGGTCCACAGATGCATGATGGCATTTCATGCCCAACATATACAACAGCGCCTTGGCTGCCAATCCTCATTAACAGACCAGACTTATAATATGAAGCAGAGACATATGTTATTCACCTCACCAGCAGGGTTTATTCAATAACATTTATGTCATGTGACAGCAACAATATTCCTTACCCTTTGTTACAGTTTTTATCTTCTTCAGTAGGCTTGTGGGCATGTATTTATCTTCTTTAACACCAAATGACGATCCCTTGGGATTAGGACTAAGTTCTTCTGCATATCTTTCAAAAGTGTTTGCAAGCTTCAGGAATGATGACTTCTGGATATGGCTCATTTCCAACAGCTTTGCACGGTCTACTTTCAATCTGAAATGTCTACATACAAAACCAGTCCTCTTATTATGTGAAGGCTGGATGGGTCTTATTTAGTGACACTTTATTAACTTCATAGAGGTTACTTGGTAGTGAATTAGATGACAAGATGACTGAGGTGAACTGGAAAAAAGTTGGGGAGGAAATGGCTAAATGGCCATTCAAGATACTTTCTTGTTCATATGGAAGAGGGAAAATCCCAGGTGAAATATCAGTAAAGTCAGAATCCTACCTAGAAACTAGAAACAGACATATTACAAACAGAAGTTACGTCAATGAAAAGTCTAGAATATGTAGTATACACAGTATCACAACTGAGAATTCCTATTGGCTTATTACAAGAGCTATTCTCTCTTCTCTTCATAAGGCTTTAATAGGCCATTGTCCCTCAACCTTCCTATGTAATTACAACAGTTCATCCCCTACATCACTGAACCTAAGACAGTCACTCTGAAGGTAGAGGCAGCATGTTCATCTGAAACATTTGAATAAATTTACTACCCTACAAGTTGTAGTAACTTGAGGAATTTTCTTTAACTCCAACATTTTAGTGTGGATAAGAAACCAACTATATGTCATGTTTGTGTAATCCTTTATTTTCTCCTTTACAAGTTGCTCAACATGTTTTGGGCAACCATGTGCCCATCTTCAGGAGTTGACTGAGTAGTGTTTTGCCATGTGTTGGTATTGTGCCATGGCTGCAGTAAGGCTGTCAAAACTGGTTGGCAGGTAGTGTGTCCATTGAGGAGTTCATAGCACATTGTGCTATGAACTCCTCAATGGACACACTACCTACCAACCGGTTTTAACAGCCTTACTGCAGCCATGGCACAATACCAACACATGGCGAAAACACTACTCAGTCATCAACTCCTGAAGATGGGCACACAGTTGCCCGAAACATGTTGAGCAACTTGTAAAGGAGAAAATAAAGGATAACACAAAAGTGACATCTAGTTGATTTTTTATCCACACTGAATTGCGATGCACGGTCAACCACACGTCAGATTTCCAACATTTTAATTCTGAAGCCAAACAGAATATGTGTGGCTGCATGAACTACTTAAGCTCATCACATAAACATGAAAGCAGTCATCTCTGTTTTAAAATTGTTTAAATGTCACTGCAATTAACAAATTAATAATGAAACCATACTTGCAAGCTGCAATGACTGCTGCGACACTGTACATGGGATGACTGCGGTCCACCACCATTCCACGTGCATCTTCACTTACATATCTGAAATCCAAGAACATGTCAATTTTCTATCATACAAGCAATGATTTGGAACACGGTACAGACAGACCTTGTACATGGTAATGACTAATTACAACCACATGATTCAGGGCATTATATCTTGAACAGCTAGACAGTTCTTCAGCTGTTCGAGAAATTCTCCATTATGGAGCCCAAAAGTCTGTAGCCATCAGAATAAAATCACACCTTTCATGCCTATCCTGAGCCAGTTCCATTCACAGCTAGAAAACCTATTTTTTGAGATCATCTTTACCACAGGGAAATATACTGTATAGCGTTAATGTGAATCAGTAAGGCACCCAGGCAGAAGAGTTGGGTGTTTATGTGCAAAGTGCAGCCACAGAAATTTCTTCCCTGTTGCTTCACCTGCTGCTACTACTGCAACACGTGATGTGCCATAGCCTAAACATGTTACAAATAAAACTTTATATTTGCTTCATGCATTCCACTTTGTTTACTGAATACAAATTAACCCTCTAAGGATGAAACGTAATGTGTTTTATTCAAAGGCCCAGAACACACTCCATCTTGGTTATAAAAACCAGTCACTTAATGCTGCACAGGGGAATAATTGTCATTTGTTCTGAGATCCACACAGAACATATAAGTGCAATGTGTGGAAACAGTATACAGTTCTTTAGTATTAAACCTGGTGGTATATAAGGCAACCACTAGGTTTGAAAAGGTTAATAAACCTAAATTCCAATTACACAGCTGTTAAAAAGTACAATATCAAGTTATCTTTCTTACATAATATGAACTCTGATAACATGTCTTGGAAAAAAGAGTTAGCCATTATCAAGTCAATTCCAGATACTTCTTAGTTCTAAACAAAGGATACAACATTATACCTTAGGTCAACATTTGATTTTCATTTTTCAGTGCAAACAGGATTACATGCAGGACAGTTTCAAATGCTGCATATTTTTGCATATTTATCTGGCAATTGACGTGCATCATTTATTTGAATATTGCTTTATATGTTTTGTTACTGATGATGCTTAAAGGGGTGAAGGTAAAGTGACCCACGGTACAAAATGCTGTACCATGAGTCACCCGAGACTGTAACTTGGGACAGAAATCAGGAGAAGGGTACAGTTAAGGGTCAATTTATTTGTCACAGTTTGAATGGATATACAGCCAAATGCACAACTAAACACACAGCAACTTAGAATAGGAACAGTAAAATTAATAACAGAAGAGAAGTGTGTGCGCGTAATACTCATGTAATAATATTAATTTAATATATTTAGAAATGAGGAAAATGAAATGTGGATGATAAGCTATATTCAGCTTAAACAAAGTTAGATTACATGTATTCATATACCATTTGTGTACCTAAAGGCAGTGGCGTACCCAGGAATTTTGTTTGGGGGGGGTTCAACAAATTCAGTTGAGGACAGAGAGAATGAGGATCTGGGGGCAGTAGCTCCCTAGTCAGGGGCTCTGGAGGCAGCTGTAATTTGGTACAAGAAATTTCATTTCATATAGTAAAATTTTCTTAATTTTTGGTACTTTAAGACTATTTATGACGACAACCAATTTATCTGTCATTGCTAATGTAAAACAATTGCGAACCTAGGTAGTTTTAGAATTTTACTGCCTTTTTTCTGAACATTGTGGGGTGTTGGCATCCTAAATTCAGCAATTTTTAACAGTTTTGACAATTGGGTTGAGTTTGGCATGATTTTGGAGGGCCTTCGGAATTTGGGGGGGGGAGTTGAATCCCCCCCCCTCCGGTTTGCCACTGCCTAAAGGGGCAGTTTCATTCTACTTCAAATAGAGTGCACTAAAATCAACTGGAGAGTACAACTGTGATGCTTGGCATTTGGATGATCGTGCTGGTGTAAAGGTGGTGGAAGTGTCTGTAATATGCCACTAATGAGAACGCTGAAGTATTCATTTTATTTCTCAAGGTTAATGGTTCCAATAAATAAAAGTAACATGGGTTGTGGTCTGGGCAGCATGATGGTTAGCAACCAATACTGCTGCTCGCAAAGCAACTACAGAGGAAGTAACAGGTTTTGCTGCAGGAATGCATACTGAAATTCTTCACTGATTAGCCTCTTAAACAATCCAATCCACATACCTTACAAATTGTGTCCTTAATGGAAATTGGTCCAATCATTTCATGTGACTCACCACACTACACTAATTTTATAATCATGTCTGCCATATACTATATTCGCCTAATTCTTGTTTAGTTGTTCTTCGTGGATTACATCATGACCCTGCCAGTGTCTCAGACTATACAATGTATATGTGAGGTTGATTTGTGAATCATAAAGTGGAAAGGATCTGGAAGGAAATGGTCATAGTCTAATCAATGCAAATACCTGGAATGTACTTGGAGTGTGGAAAACAATAAAAATGTCAATCAGGATAGTTTGTATCTCAGCTGAGATACAAACAGAGCAGTTACTGACTACAGGTTTACAGCATTACTGCTACACTAATATGAACTGGACTTTTCATGTTAAATCATTGTGAAGTATATGAATTTATATGTTTATTCTTATGTTATGTTTTACAACATATCTACTTTTAGAACCACATACGGTGTGTTCCTAAGCACTTTGTTCTCCAACTAGTGTGTGGTCTTCGCTAAGAATTAAATGTCCAAAGAATGACTGGTGAAATTAGACAGATACAGGTAGTTCCACGTAGGATGTGCCCAAATGCAGGATAAGTCAGAGTATAAAATGCCTAATAAACATACGCCTGTTTATCATGTGTTACATCACTACAAGTACTTGAATATTTCATGGTACTGTGCAATACTGTACAAATGCTGCAAACCATGGAGTCTAATGACTGAATAAGGGCTAAAGGTAAAGTTCACCCAAGAACAGGCCACGAAGGCCCATAGGGGGAGTAGAGGTATAGTTATACTCTTTCCTTAACCTCGGCGCTAGATGGGGGTGGGTGGTCAACACCATGCCCCAGCCACTTTACTCCCAGGAAAGACCCGGTACCCATTGTATAGGAGGCTGGGTAGGCCGTAGGGCTGGTGTCGCTATACCGAGTGAAATATATTGGCCCAAGAGTGAATAAGGGGAGGTGACAAAAATTCTCCTTTGACATACACAGCATGGTGCCTACTGAAGGATGGATGTAATTCTGAACAGCAATCAGTGTAACATAACTGAAAATTGACATTCTTTGATATCATCTAATCAAAACAAATTTGTTTTCTTTGGCATTATAACATAACTACATAAACTCTCATCATCACCCCCACCACCAACAGGAACTCTGAAGGGTTAGGCACAGTGCCTGTTCTTTAACCCTTCCACCTTTTCTTCTACATAAACTAACATAACTAACCCAATGATGTAACTCATCAGTTATATCTTTCTTTCATTGTATTATCAAACACACAATTATTTTATTTTATTTTGAAGTTGCACATACAATAGGATAACAATTGCTGCCTTTTTTAATGCTGCTATTGGGCCATGTTGTAGGGTAGGTTAAGACTTCATGGGTCTGTTGCTTTTGTAGTGATACCTGACCCGTAATTTTCTGGTTATTGGTGCTGCAGGATAAAATATATATATTGTAGAATTTTTGAATACAGTTATGTGTGTATATTAAAATGCCTGTAGAGATGTAACATTTAATAACGGTCTATGTTGATATAATTAGCATCCCTTTTTCTGAGAATGACTCATATAAAATACAATAGGGCCTTGTTTCGTGATGGTTCATTTTATGATGATTCACTTTTACAACCCTTGTCAATTTGGACCAAGCACTCCTGACTTGTGGTGTATCAGTGTCACAATTCAAGCACCCTTTCTCTACTTAGTGTGCTTCTAGCTCTTCTCCGGTGTGCATGTGTTTCTTCTTTTTCTATTTTAGTGCAGTTCTTTTAAGTTTGTTTTGATTTCCCCAACCATGACGTCAATCAAAAAGACAGACAGAAGAAGAAATCAAAAAGGTTGATGTTACATTCTTTCTTGATGTCTTCTGAACCACGGCCTGGGCCTTCTTCAACAAAATAAAAAGTAATTTGGTTGATTTTTTTTAATTATCTGCGTAATTTTTTTACACCAAGTTCATTAAATTAAATTGTATGTCATAATCTAAAGAAATATTGTAAATTATAAAACTCTTCGACCAATTTGTTTGCCCCATGAACCTATCTCAATTTAAACCATTTACATAGTATTCGTTTTACGATGATTCGATTTAGAACCAAATATTCGAGAACATAACCCCATCGTAAAACAAGATCTTATTGTACTTAAGTTTTAATTACCGTATACAGAAAAACTGTATATTTGAAGCTCGAACAGTCTAGACACCATAATCCTTGAAGTTACGGTTAGCATATTTTCAATTTTACAAGGGGGGACCCAAAAAAAACCGGATTTTCTTTAAAAAAGAAGATGTATTTACATTTTGAACAAAAAACACTTAATACCCATCGAAATATTCTCCATTGGAGGCAATACACTTGTCCAATCTTTTTTCCCACTGTGTAAAGCATCTCTGGAACTGCTGAAGCTTGATGTTGGTTGAGTGCCTCCTGCGACGCTGTTTTCACCTCCTCCACGGTGGCAAATCTCTTTCCTTTCAAAGTTTTTTTTATTGTCAGGAATAAAAAGAAATCACAGGGGGCTAGGTCCGGTGAATTGGGTGGGTGGGGAACGACGGTCCATCCCAGAGAGGGCAAAAACTGGGTCACAGACAAAGCTGTGTGAGCTGGGGCATTGTCATGATGGAGAAACCAATCACCTGATCTCCACAATTCTGGGTGTTTTTTTCACACATTCTCTCTCAATCGCCTCAAAACCTCCAAGTAAAATTCCTGATTGACAGCCTGTCCAGGAGGAACGAATTCCCGATGCACGATTCCTCGAATATTGAACAAAGCAATGAGCATCATTTTCACATTTGACTTCACTTATTTTGCTTTTTTTCGGTCTCGGTGAAGTGGGCATCTTCCATTGGCTCGAAGCTTGTTTGGTCTCAGGGTCGTACCCATAGCACCAACTTTCGTCACCCGTGATGACCTTAGAAAGAAAGTTTGGGTCACTTTCAATCTGATTTTTCAACTCCTGGCACAAAGTCAAATGGTGCTTTTTGGTCCTGTGTGAGCAGGTGGGGAACAAACTTCGTGGCAATGCGTCTCATGTTCAAATCCATGGTCAAAATCTGCTGACAGGAACTCCAACTCATACCTGTAGCTTCTGAGATCTCGTCAATTGTGTACTGACGATCCTTGTTGATTTGTTCTCGAATATTTTCGACATTCTCATCAGTACGACTTGTTGACGGGTGCCCAGAATGAGGATGATCTTCAACGCTCATTTCTCCTCTTTTGAACCATGCAAACCACTTGAAAACTTGTGTACAGCTCAGTGCTTCCTCCTTAAAGGCCTTTTGAAGCATTTCATGTGCTTCTGTGGCCGTTTTTCCAAGATGGAAACAAAATCTCAAGCAGATTCGCTGTTCGGTACGGTCAGACATCACGATTTCGCGAGAGGAGCTTGACAACACTTGGGAGAATTGACAAAACAAGCCCGTACAACCTTCTATGGCGATGTCCGCCTGGCTACTGACTCGTGAAGGGTGCAACTACACTCACCTAGCGGGGTAACATTCAACTACGATTAGGAAGAGCTCCCTGAAGCCAGTCCGGTTTTTTTTGGGGTCCGCCCTTGTAGATTTCTGTAAATAATACCAACTTCCACTTACTTATCCAATATCTTCTGTGCCAATGAGCTTGCTTCACTAACACCAAACTGAACACACAGATCCCTTACAACAACACATTTTCCAATACCTAACAACTTCTCGATTGTATGATGGAATGATGTGTAATTTTTCTTGGTAACACCTGCCAACCTGATGGCATCATGCTGGAACAAAAACAAAGATATTCCACACAGAAGTACACAAATTGTAAAAGAAATAGGTGTACATGGGGCAGGACCTTATTAAGGACAGTGTCTATTGACATGCTAGAAACTGGAGTTAACATCATCAGGGTATGACATCTTGATACTTGTATAACTGATCAGTGATGCAAACTTTTATTTTCACATCATGGTAAAATATACTTCTTGCACTATTTATGTAGTCAAGCTAACAGAGCAGCTACTGGTTACCATGGCATTTTCAATTATCACGTATTGTTTACTTCAATCTGTAAAGTGTATTCAGTCACTGCAGCATTAACAAAGATTACAGTAACATCAGCTAGTTTATTAACATATGTAGCATGGTGTGGTTGAGGAGCAGCAATATTTTCTACAGTTTCACCACTGATATTTTGGTGTAATATAGTTTTTCTTGCTAAATCTCTCAAAGTGATGTTGGTTATTACACATATATTCAGCATATGTAATTAAATATTCTTGCATTGTGTGTATATACTCATTATTAGCATACCTTGTCAAATGGGACTCCAATTACAGAGGCTGCTAAATCAAGACATATAACAATTTGACAGGTTTCACTGATGTTGACAGCACATGTACCAGTTTTCAGGTGTAACAGTCGATGTAATTCATGGCCTTTTCTGAAAAGTAAAACAAAGTTGTCCTTGTACACATCATGGAAGGATATGGGGAGAGTGCAAGTATGGTTTCACTCATTCTTAACCTTGGCACTACATGGACTGCGTGATAATCTTCATGCCCAAGCCACTTTACCTACGTGAGAAAGTGCTCCCAACACTCACTGAATAGGAGGTTGAGTGGGTCCCAGAAGCTGATCTGGGTGTTTTAAGGAGTAATCCCTTGCAAATGCTAAGTAAAGAAACACAGTTCCTTGGGTGTCCATCCCATAATCTATTAACTATAGCGACTATGCTACCCCAGTTAGTGCCTTTTTTATATATTGTTGAAAATAATGCACTGTTTGAATGTGTAAGAAATCATAAAAACATTAAATTGAACAAGAAACTATGGAAATGCATACACATGGCTACAACTGAATTATCACAATTTAACATCCTATGTAAAACAGTCACTTTAGAATATCTTCATTATGCAGAGACTGGTTAATTTTAAGAACCGTATATTTCGTCAATTTTGGAGATTTGAGAAGTACTATCACATTACGTTTGACTCTTCTTTACACAACGTACTTCACACATTTCGTCAAAAATGAAACGAAGTCCATTTGAGAGTACAGAGGAAGTACCTTACACAACATATTTAACTAAAAAATTAACTCGAAAATGGACAAAATCCATATATCAATTTTGCATTTAATAATTGTTCATTGTTATAAATTCCCATAATACTGAACAACCATTACTTACTTTATAACAGTTTCACACTGCAAACCTAACTTCGACGCTAACAGGGAGAATAACCTACTTTGTGTAGCCATTATTCAACTACTCCCGCGAAAAATTATGTAATTGTGTAACATAACTACACGCAACATTTCCGAGAGAACCCAGAATACACCGATGTATACAACCACGGATTATCTAACCATATCACACATATGCGGGCCGCAGATCATACAACCACGGATAATATACATTACCAACCACACACATTAACCGTGGGCTTCAAGTTAGCCAAGTTGATCACCACACTTTCTAGTACAACTAAGCAAGTGCATGATTACGAAATTGAATTCTATGTTTTATTTATTCATTAGAAATAAATTAATTACATGAGCCTAAAAATATACCAGAGTGGAAGTGCTCAATGAATGTCCTCCGTCTAATCGGCGCTGTGACCCAGATTCATTCCACAAAGTCAATAAATGTACGTTATCCACGCTGATTATGATTTTTTTTTTCAAATTAGCAGCCAGTAATAAACCACAACTACAAACCCAGGTGGGAAAATTTACAAGAAAAAATCTATCAGCCCCATGCGTTAATCTGAAATAAATTATAAAAGTGCTTTAATCGGTACAATAAATGCAGGTGACAAACATTGCAAAGTATGACTCCAGAACAAGGAAATGACTCCAAAAATTCTACTCAGTAGGCCTACTGACGACAAATATCTTCAGAACAAGAAAAACGTTTGCGTAAGACTCAACTTACTTCACCTACACAAGTAAGAATATTTTAGATTTTCGTTTTTTTTAGTCCCAAAACATGTTTGACGTGCATACTGCAAATAGCGTATTCCATGATCCCGTGACGTAACATACTGCGTTCACCACGACGTTCTCTCTGTCTAAATGTCACACGACTTTGCGGTACAGGCGTAAATATACTTACTTCCTTCACGCCCAAAAGAAAAACACTGCTTTCCCTGTGTATATTTTTACGAAAATTGTCAATACTGAACATAATTATGTTCAGAAATCTTATGCCGAATTGCACCCAAATCGAACAAAAAATGTTGCAGATACGGATATGAAAACATTTACAGTACTGAACAGGCGTCAGGGTACATTTCGAGAGAACCAAGTGCAAGAAGCTAAAACGAGGTTCACATTAAGACAGAAGTTTTAAGAGATTAATATAGCCTCGCGTGGGCCGGGTAGCTCAGTCTTTATAACGACTGAGCTACGTGCTGGGCGGTCCGGGATCGAATCCCGGTGGGGACGAGATTTTCCGCCCGTCCAGACCGGCCCTGGGGCCCACCCAGTCTCCTGTAAAATGGGTACCGGGTCTTTCTCAGGGGTAAAGTGCGGCCGGGGCGTGCTGCTGACCACTCACCCCCTTCTAGTGCCGCGGTCATGGAAGAGTAGAACTATACCTCTACCCACCCTCTGGGCCACACCAGGCCTGTAACGGGATCACTTTAACTTAACTGTAATATAGCCTCGCACTAATGGAATTAAAATTATATTCAATACGAATTTAAGAGCGGATTAGACAGGGACAATTATTGATAGAGTTTATATCACAGCTGTAGTCAAATATCCTGCATAAAATTTTACAATTACGACCACGCAAAACTGTAATTTTGTTGTGTGTTTTTAATCCACGCGGAGCTTTGAATTTTACATTAAGGTAAGAAGACAGATTGGCAGTGTTTCAGAACAATTTTCGGGATAATATTTCGATCTGAGAAAGATCAAGTAAAAGAAAGAGAAAAGAAAATCACAAATGAAACATCTTAGTAAGTAATAGTATTCATACTATTTATAGGGTGGCTGAATCAAGGTGGGCGAGAGAAGTACGTAGTATTCAAAATTATGAAAGATACATGCACATTTTTTGTTACAAAATTTCAACTCAGGAAGCTACTTAGAAAACCTAAGTGTAGAGAGAAAGATAATATTAAAATGGATCTTACAGAGACAGAAGATATGAGTACGGACGATGTTCTAATGAATTAAAATAGTTTTTGATATTGTCCAATGGCGAACTTTTGTTAATATACAAATACAGACGAGGGATTTCTTAACACATCCTGTTCATAAGGATATACAGTTGGTCATACTTATCTCTTCGCATTAGCAAGTTTGCCCACTCGACCTGCTTTATCCAGAGTAATCCGACTACCAGCCTTGAGGTCTGTTTGCGAATTACAGTTCACTATACTCAACCGAGCAGAAAAGCAAATTCAACTTTGCCATTATGAATCACGAATGCCCCGTGTCTACGACCTTAATTTCAATTAAACGAACAGGTAATTTCTGGTCCACATGCCCAGCCCCCAAACTGGAGGAAAGTACACAATGCCACGGCGATAATTGAAATATTCTTGTTAACAGTGCGAGTGGCACAAGTCTCATTAACTCTTCTGAGCCCCGTAATTTCTAAACGTACCACCAGGTCTAACGTTCAAAAATTCTAAGTTATGTTCACACAATGTATTTATGTGTTTTTGATGTATCTCAGAACAAACAGCGATTATTTCCCTGTGCATAATTAAAGGATTGGTCTTATAACCGAGATGTTGTATCCGTTGCGGACCCGATGAGGAACGTATCTTAGATGTTGTTCCCAGGGAGGACGGAGCTCGTAACTCTGGTTAAGACGGGGAGTCGGGCAGGTCGCACACACTCTCAATAATCCCAAAGTAGAATATATTGGAGTTTTATTGTGCAAGAGTATAGAGTAATAGCATTTACAACTGAACTGTATCAGTGACAATTCTCGCCAGTGGACTCTTCATTACCGTTCGCTCTCACTGACTGTCCAGCTTCGTACTCTGCTGCTCAGATACAGTTCGAGCTACGCAGCATACTGCTGCCGCAGAACAAAGCAACTATTGTTATATGTGTTGCTCCACACACTGCTCGCATGATAAACTTAGGGAGTCCAGTTATAAACAAAACAAATGGAAGGAAATTATATTCCTCCCATTCCTGGTCTTAAGAAAGGCGAGAACTAAGCATGAGTTAATTTAGCTTATGACTAACATACAGTACATGTAAGAACGCTAAAGGAAAACCACCATAAAAAAATAAATGTGTGTCAACTACACAACAGAGATGGAGTGTTTACTGCACGGTACGGTTTGAATTTTTAAGTATAATTCAGGTCATTTGTTGTCTTTAAATGGTTAAAGTTTGAAATCTGCATACATATTATCAACATACGACTCCTCTTCAGTTATTTACCCACCCCTGATCAAACGGTTAAATTATGTAGCCTTGACTAGTGCGACGAATGCGTTGATGATAAACTGTACAGGACGACGGTTGTGCGTGTAGCTATTAACAACCGGAGTAATGCAAAGAGTTATCCAAGTGGGTCACACAGATACCATGTGGAGTCCATTACGCATCATCCTCTGGGTGAGTGATCAGCCAGTCGCAGAGATCTCTACCTCACGACGCACAAAATTTACAAGGGACAGGCATCCGTACTACCTAATTCTAATGTGCGTCATCCCCGTTGTGTTTTGTACAATAGTAGGAGTTAGGAATGTTAACACTTACAGTCGAACACAACTATATTTGTTCTTGATTTTAAGCTTTCGCCGTGTTCTATATGTAATATGTATTCTTTTGGGTAATTCTGCGTCACAGTGCTAATAGCCGACGTTTCGGAACCATCTATCAGTTCCATCTTCATAGGAAGGTGGATGAAGTATGACAGGGGATGGGATGTGTGGTGTATTTATACCTGACAGGGTTCTGGAAGGCTGGTGGAGGAGCCAATGGAAGGCGAGTGACCGGATGTGGGCGGGTAGGTGCACAACAGGTTGTGGAAGGGGGCAGGTATATAAGTGCGAGTGCGGGTGGGATCACTGTAGTGTACTCGGTGGATGTCTCCTTTTCTTGAGTTTGTGTAGCAGTGGTTTCCAGGATCTGCTGAAGTTGAAACCCCCATCTCTGTTGATGTTATTAACATAACATTTACCCCCAGGAAATGCTCCTGGTACTCATTTCTGTCAGAGGCTGAGTCGACCCCAGGGCCATACTGCGATCGGAAGGATTATGTCAATGAAAATATCCAGTGACACCATCTGGATTCGAACCAACGACCTTCCGATTTGTAGCACAGCACCTTAACCACTGTGCTACCGCGGCCCCCTAAGATGTGAATATAGTCAGTTAAAATACAATGTTAACAATTAACGTTTTAAAACCTAAAGTTTTCTTTACGCACCACCGGGTTTAATATTCAAAAATTGTACACAGTGCTGGCTTTGCGTTGAGTGTTTTGTACGGATCTCAGAACAGAGAGCGACTTTTGCTGTATACATCATAAACTGATTGGTTTTTATAGCCGTGGTGGAAAGTGTTTACAGCGCGGTACGGACTCATACCATATGTAAAGCAGATTACGTTTCGTCTTGAAAAGGTTAAAGTGTTGCTAACATGAGTAAGGTTTATATCAGTGACAGGTATTTTACAGTTATTGACAATCTTATGTTTATTTTCATTATTTTCAAAACGTCTGTGTCATCTTCACTCCAATGCTGCAATAACCCTGTGTTAGCCGAAACCGATGGTCGCGCACTCTGAAGGCGAGGGTGTACGGCCGCTCGTTTGCTGGGATTGCGGGTCCGAATACCGCCGGAGGCATAAAGGTCTGTCTCTTGTGAGTGTTGTGTGTTGTCTCTGCGACGAGCTGATAACTAGTTCAGAGGAATTCTACAGTGTGTGGTGTGTGTGTGTGAGTGTGATCCCAAAACCTCGACAATGAGGAGGCCTAGGCCATCCACGGCTGTCGAACCACGACAGAAAAAAAATATCCTCGTGTTTTGTTTTGAAGTCTATAATAAAGTGACTGAGTACAAACATCAACGAATGTCACTCTTCAATCGGGAAACGTATTTGTGCAGAACAATACACTTTCTTGTCTGGCCCGTTTCATCTGCTCATTGTAGTTGTAGAGGGTTATTGTTGCACCTGAAGACATTTAGTGACACCACCCACCCACACACACACACACACACACACACACACACACACCACACACATACACCACACGCACACACACACACCACACGCACACACAACCACACACACATACACACACACCACACACACACACACACATACACACACACTCACCACACACACACACAAACCACACACACACATACCCCACACACACCACACACCACACACATACACACACCACACACACATACACACACACACCACACGCTCCTCACAAACGCAATCCACACACACACACACACCACAAACAAACAACATAATCAGAACACATACACACAAAAACAACACACAA
>Ga0131853_10006871_pt1 | contig 20557 bp, 10 predicted proteins | sample TergutLab28metaG_FD_92764 | JGI IMG/M metagenome (GOLD analysis project Ga0131853, IMG submission 92764) | Labiotermes labralis P1 segment gut microbial communities from Petit-Saut dam, French Guiana - Lab288 P1 (version 2) (version 2) | ecosystem: Host-associated > Arthropoda: Insects >...
CATAATGCGCCAGCTTGGAGGTGCTCGTCAAACGGGACCCCTTGAATGGAGGGGAACTGGCCCCCCACAAGTCTTTTATAAGCGGCTGTTTCTGCCCCCCCCCCCCCGCAAGAACTCGTAATCTATCACGACTTCCCTCAGAGCCATCTTACATTAGGAATAATTAAAATCGTCAACGAACTTACCTTTTTATAGGCAGCTGCGGCAGCATTGCCCCAGCCGCCACGTGATATCTGAGAACCAAATTCGGTAGTGAAGAGCCACTCCAACAGCCGGTCTGCTGATGCGCAACACAAATCGAATAACGAGAAAATTTTTTTCGGTGTGTAGCCCCGATCCATGTAGAGGGTGATAGACAGAATGACTTGCCGCAGACGTCAATCGTAAGGCTTTGCAGCTATCGCATGTTATAGACCCACGTCGAGCAGTTGCGTTTAATGAATGCCTGGATGCTGTGTACGAGCGGTGTGATGTGATATGAAACAAAGTATTAGGTACTCGAACATTTGGGTCGGAAGTGCACGGCAAAAAAGTGTGAACCTACCTCTGTGTGGGGATCGGTATTAATGATAACGGTGGCGGAGATTTGAGCAATCGATGTTGGTAGGAGATCAGAGGAGAAAACGTCGAGGAATGAACTGACGTCACGTAGTGTAAACAGTATCTGCACCATGTCAATTTTTTATAAGTCGTTCGTAACGGTACGCGTAAAATCTACTAGGACCGAAATGTCGGATTCTAGGTACAGCAACCACGTGATCGCCTCGCGCAATGGATTATTGAAATTCAATTAGATTCTGATATTGCCGTTCTAGGAGTGCGATCTATGACTCTGCGACGCGCCCCTATCAGGTGTGAGAACAAAGAGTAATATAAAATAGCCGTTTATATACATATCGTGTGTTATATGCGGTCCTGAGTACGAGTGATGTATGCCGGACTCCTCGGAAAGCGCCTGTAGCCCATAAAGGACGTCTTTTCGTGAACCATGCCGAGAGATAAACCTTCGTTTGGGAAATGTTTACCGTACACAAACAATAAAAATCACTGATTTTCTAATGCTCAAATTTGTTGGGCTTTCTGTCCAACGAACCGATAAGAATTATATTCTTTACAATGGTGAAAAATAGAAGTTTCTGAATGGGACCCAGGACAGCGTTGTCTATAGACAAGGATTTTGATCCTGCCGAGAATGTGAATATCCTGTGTTCGACACTAGTCACGATAAAGCGCGCGACACTCCCCTTCCTCAGTGTCGGATTGTGAGCCAGCATTATGGCGGTGTTCGGCCTGAAAGGTCTTACCAGTAATTGGGCGTCCAAAAATTGAAAACGGATTTCGAATCGACACTCTCATTCGTCATTTCATCAACCTGATCTGCAACCTGATGCCCGGCTTCAAGTATAGGGGCACGTTACATATGTCGCTATGTAATCGCCCGTAGAGATGGATTTGCCTCCTAGCGCTAAGTCGTTTTCAACGACTCATGAATACCCGCTTCGCCGTGGCCGTCAGATTCTCGGCCGAGAGTTCGCTACGCTGTATGTCGCCGTGTCGAGATATCATTTTTTATTCTGGAGAAGAGTGGCTGCAACATCTCGAATTTTGAACGGTAATTATAATTCTCACTCCTTTGCGTGATGTTGACGCGATTAAGAGTGACGTTACATTGACTGAATAAGGAGCGGAGAATATTATTTTTCACCCCCGTGTTGTCCGAAAAGTACACATCCTTTACCGAGGCCGATTTCAATATACCTCCGATATGCATTTTGATATCTAGATCAATGTACGTGTCGTTAACGGAAGGTATTAAAAATTCCAGATCACTTCTATCGATGGGGGAGATATGTTTGTACACTGCCTTTACTGTCACGATCACAGACGTCTGTAAAGGCCTATGTGCAAAGGTATCAACCTCGGAATTATTTTCAAATGTCCTGAATTCTCCACTGCTCGACAGGCACGTAATACACGTTTCGAAACTCGTGCTGACATGATCATGGTAAGACGAATGTCCGCAGGCTGCGAACGATGCTATCGCCCACAAATTGAATTGATATTAGATTACTGTATATTACGGCTGTTGTGTCTTTCTCCATGGGAGAGAGGAACACGAAATTTGACACAGCCTCTCTTCCCAACTGGAGGTCGAAACCAGGTCCACGGGCTGAGCCAGTTTCACCGTGAAATCGGCGTGAGTATTCTGTTCGTAGATGTCACGCGAGGTGTTGCTGAACACAATGACGTGAAAATGGCTAGTAGTCGCCATACATTCTATATATTCTTCACGCTAGATGCAGGGACCCAAGAGTCGAAGTCCTGACTGTAACCTCACAAACGGACGACATATTCGCGAATGCCACGTCTAACTCTTTTGTCCAGTATTTTATATATCTTATAGGAGGTCCAGTCAGTTATTCGTACGGGGGTCAGTTCCTCGCGATAGAACTGGCCGTCGATTGGTGTGCCATTTAAATACTCTAGTTCAGAGACGGTACGCGACCGCCTCTCGATTACTTTCGCGACGTTGAAGCTCTCTGTGTTTAAATTCGGTTCGGCAGCTTTGGCGAACCGCATCTTCTCTTGCTGATGCGAAAATGCTGCTCCACTCCAAACGTCGCTTTCGGGACGCAAACGCTCCCCCGAGCCTCCATCCTCTTCCAATGGCAAGCACGGTTGAATCGGTATCTCGCGAGGGCGCCAGTGAACAGTGTCATTGTAGGCCCTGAAAAATTTCGGGAAGACATCGATATATCTATTGGTATTTTAATGTGTGAAATATTTATAGTGTCTATCGCGAATCGTGCGATGCACGTGTTCCACTACCGCACATTTCAAGTCGGGTTTCGTGCACACCTCAAACTGAATGCCTTCATTCCGTAACATGACGTAAAAATGTTTATTTAGAAATTCCTTGCCCTTATCAGTGCGCATCCAAGTTGGGCAGCGCCAACCTTTCGGATCATTGAATATGGACCGAAACGCCGAAGCAACAGAACGCCCGCTCTTTGTCTTTATGGGGATCAGATGTAGATATTACGAGAATAGATCCATAACCGATAGAATGTATTTTAAATTATCATTGTATCTGCCATAGGGCTACACATCCATCAGATCGTATTCCCAAAGAACCATTACGTTAGACACTGTATAGGGATTACGTGCAAACCGCTTTCTTACCGGACTGTGAAGCGTATACGCATCCTGTTTCTTTAAGCATGCTTTATAGGCTTCAGCAGACATATTTTCTTCGGCCGTCGCCAGCCGCAGCTTCCGCGTAGCCGAGAATGCCGAAGGTCTCGTAACGTCATAATGTAATCTGGTAATAGTTGATATTAAAATTTTTGCCACTTACTATGTGGGGCGGATTCTACACCGCGTCCCTTCGGTTTCGCAAAGAGGGTTGCAATGACTTCGCGAAATTTGTTTCCTCGCGTTTTATTAATTTTATCGCCGGGCTGGTATCAATTCAAATGAGCGTTAGTCAATATAATTATTTTATATATGTCTTCAAGTCCTCCTTGCCAATAAGTTGCGGAATCACATTCTTTTGCGTCAATAATTTTCACAGCTCCTCAGCCCCTCTAAACACTGTTCCCATAATTGTTAAATTAGCATCAGGATCTACAAACACTTGGGAATAACCAATCATTAATTGCTCGCCGTCCTCACGCATGCCTTATTTTTGTGTGTCGAGAAAACGTCTGCTAATGCTCCTCGGGGGTCTAACTACTGTTCCGACAGTTCGTTCTTCTTCCGTCTGAGCCTCCTTCTTCGTGACGTCATCATATTCACCATGTCCATGTTTAGGGGTCTCAAATACAATTTCTCTCTAAATGTCGAAGTAAGTGGGGAAGGGGACCGTGTCTTAGGCATTTTGGCCTCGAATTTAGGGACTATCAACTCTTTTAACCTTAGCTCTGGCTCGTGGGAGGACAGTGCCCCGTACGGCATCACTCGTCTTACGAAATAAGTGTTAGCCCCTGTTCGCGTCTTCCGTCTCATATCGACTTCGCAAATCTTATGGCCCATCTTAAATCACTCTTCATATGGATGTTGTTAACGTCTGCTGCGTTTCTTACGCTCGCGAGGCAAGGGGGCCCGTCGTTTGTCCCCTATACTAATGATCGGCTGGGACGAGGTACATCTTAGGTAACATGTTTATCTGGGCTCAAATATTAAGCTTGCGATCGTTTGCAGTATGGCACTTATTAGGGGAAGCAGAAATCCCCCGCGTTGCACTATGAGTCCCTTTTTATCAGAGAGGGATACGTGCCTGTCAGCGACATTGTGAAGCGTTGACTTGAATTTTTTTTAGCTTATGCATTTTACAACCTGATAATGTTATATTCCCATTCAGAACATGCAACACACATTCGCTTATACAGTTCACGAGTTCCTTGTTACAATTAGTTATGAGGGGATTACGTAATCTCGGTTCGGCCGTCTTGAGCGCATGAAGGGCGTGGTAATTCGATCTCACACGCTTCATCGCCTACATCGCAGTACACGACTGGATGATATTGTGTAGGGAATATGTTGGTTGGAAACCGCAGACCGTCATCCGTGTCTTGTCTCGGATCTAATATAAGATAGCCAGCTGGATGCGACACACAGACGCCAGTCTCTGTGTCGCATCCAGCTGGCGTTATATAACTCAAGATTATCTTCGGGATACACTTGATTGGCCAAATACATAAACTGTTTCTTATCTCTGACGTTTTTCAACGCGACTACCTAATGGGGATTCAGTGATATACCTCTACAGTAGCGTCCCTAATGAAAGAGATTTTGCGTAATCAATATTGCGCTGATATTTCTGTGATGTATGCATCTCGCAAATAAGTCACACACATGTTTGGAAAAGACGTCGTTTAACAGGTCGTCTAGGATCACGATGCAAGATTTCCCACCATCGCAACCGCTAAATTTCTCCGGCACGCCCTCGTGATATGTTGTGTTTGAGGGAAGCTTTCGGGGTTTCGGAACGGCGGTCTTCTCGCTGTAACACCAGATTATGCCGCCGCCGAATTCTCGTTCGGTGCAGAGTGAGTCGAGGTTCTGTAGCAACCGTATTCAGAAAGACGTTTTGCCCGAACCGCTAGGTCCGCTTAAATTACATATGAACGGATGATTGATGTTCAGATCATCATTACTAATGGATGATCAGGGCTGTAACAAGATCCTCTCCCACACTTCCCTTATTTATACCCAAACTGGACGACTATTTTCTCCTAATCGCCATAGCTTAGGTAATGAGAATCTATAGCTTTCTTTTTCAGGTTCGGTGACATTCGCTACGGTTGCAACTCCTGCCATCTTGCGTTCAAATTTCTTGTCTGCATCAACATTCACAGCAGAGGGTTCATCCCCCTTGTTCCTTTCAAAATCATATCTCTGATTACTTCGAAATATACCATTTTCGACGCGTTGTAATTCAAGATTTTTCCCCTCACTTTGCAAGAAGTCTCTTCTCGACCGTCCCCGGTCAACACTCCGTAAGCGTAGTACTTTGGTGCACTACTCACAAATTCGGAAATTCTCTCTGAGGGGCGCAAATCGGAGGTCATATACCTAAATAGTCCCGCGTTTCGATCAGTGGGTTTCCTTCCCCCTCCGTGTCACAAAACTTCGCGGTCAATCGCAGCCGCTCGAGGTAGCAATAAAAATGCATTCTTGCCCCCGCGGCGACGTAAGCTCATATTACATCGTTCGTATGACGTAGAGTAGCAACGTCTTACTCTGCACCATACTTCCACGAGATCCATACTATGTCATCGCTGGCTAACGTGAGGTTCATCACTGCGACGCCGGGCGTGGCCAGTAATCCATAATGTTATTTCGGGGCGTGATCATTTTGGTCATGGTGCGATCGTTCGGCTCCGTCAATTTACCTAAAATGGAGTTGAGAAAGATTTTGTCCAGACCCCGTTTGGCAGCGTTATACCTGATCTCTTAATTCTCCAGCCGTAAATCTTCGTTCTATCTACCCGATTCCACATATCAATTCTCGTCTTCGGGACTGTGGACATATCAGTGATAACCGGTAGCCTGCGCTTTCAGTTTCAAAACTTCTTTATACAGTCAACAAAAAGACCGCCCTCGCCTGTTTCGGGATTATATTGGGTCACCTGATATTCGTACACCTTATATATCTCGATTATCCGGTAACCCTTTTAAACGGCTAGCCTCACCTAGCCCATTACGTACTTACCGGTGACGCCACGATCCTCATCTCGGGTATGCACACATTCCACACTGCATGAGGTGTTGACGCACGTTCTACACACGAAAAACATGAGTTTCTTACTACAACTGAAAGCAAGGACGGGTGTCACAATCTATCCGGTGGAACGAACGAGCATTTGATCATGTCATCCGTACGCAGGCACGCTTCTTTCCCTTTCAAAGCATCGGCTACGTGAATGTCCGGTTGAACAACGGGGAACTTGAACTAATTGCATATGTACGGTTAGAGGCTCATGACGTCGACATATTGAATGGTCTCATTCTCCCGTGCCTTATAGTGGAGACGTATGGCCTCGGTTCGACCCCCGTACAGGGCATCACGCGTACAAAACGGACTCTGTTGCACTGTGGGATGAGCGAGCAGTTCGGGCCTCCCTGCATCGTCTAACTCTCATTCCCATTACACATTGACCAAGTATCCCGCTCGCGTTATCCGCTCCAGACCCCACAGGTTTCGCTCATAGCGTTCCGCTGGCGTATCGCCTCTCAGGGATATAACGTCACGTAGTTGCTGGCACGTATGGCCGTGAAAATAGCACCCCAAGATCTAGTACATTGTGCGTGTCTCGGGGTAATATCCATTTACACTGAAGGTTGGCAGTTCGGTAACCTGTACTCGCGACCGTTGCGACAGTGCATTATCTTCACACCATCCGTCTCTTCCATATGCAACAGCCACATCAATGCCTTCTTGCTATAATTGTTAGTGCACTGTACCCCAAGTTCGGTATGAGTCCGATAGTGTCGGGCTGTGGGAAACTTTTACGCAACAACTTATTGCATGCCCACGCGATCGTTATCGAATCGAAAATTACTTCAATTTTCTGAATTCGTGTCTGAAGACTCGGCACTTCTATACTAGGAACATAACGTCATTTTGAATATATTTTTTGGCACGCGCCTGTTTTCGAAAAGTTCGGATTTCTGGCTCACCTACCACGCGAGAAACTCGCTCCTCTCCTTCTCGCGCATCTCATTCACACCATAATACGAGACGTCTGGAAGAGGGCCTACGTAATTGAGGTTTTCCACCGTATTCAACTAGTGAGGGGTCCACGATATGGAAGCCGACTGACCCAAGGCCTCGGGCTGCTTACGCAGGGGGCACGATATCCAAGAACACTAAATGGACCAATTCCGTACACATTAGTTGAAGCCAGTTCATAATTATTTCGGGTTTCCATATTAGTAGGACCGCCTTACTCAGAATGAAATAAATGTCATACGCCTTGGCGTTATGCGTTCTAGCTACGACCTTACAGGCCCAGGGGCGTGGTTCTGTAAGAAATGAAATCTGGTCCCCCAGAGGATCTTCCTAGAACGAGTGCATTCTGTTACCGCATCGGACGCATACCAGTCGTCCGCGACCTCACACCGCGACTAGAACTGTTTGCAAGCAGATGAGATTAGGTACGTGTAAATTATCTTCGTCCGTTTACTCGGTATTTTTGGTGTTCTCGAAATCGTAGAAAACGTAAAGTACGCTATCATTTGCGGGGGACAACGCGTCTTTCAGCGGTCTCATATAAATCAGGTGACCTATTTTTTGTTCTGCTCACAGTCATCGCAGAAACGTTTAATACATTCGTGATTTCCGCGCGTCACGACCCATCCGCAAGTCGCGCAACACAACTTAAGCTCGCATACAGACGTCTTATTCATTCTGCGCTTCTTGTGTTTGTCGTAGGACGTACTACATCGAAACTGCCTATTGCATTCAACACAGGGTATTCGAACGCTCGAAAATTCGCACATGGGGTAGGCCATTAAGTCGCTACACGTGTGTTCGCAGGCGTGCGTGACGTCACTTGTAGGTGATTTGTGGCACCCTTTACACACGTACCTTCTTGCCATGGCACTTGTAAGTTTAGCGATCACGTGATAATAACTTTCGACATCATCATACAGTACAATGACTCTTTTCCTGGAGTCTACCGTTCCTTCAAAAATGACGTCATCCCAGTTCAGACCCGATAGACAACTATCTTATAATCCCGAAAGTGTTCCTGGAAAGGACTAATTCAGGGATCCCCGAACCGTTGGACAAATCGATGCCGGAAGTCTCGAGTGGGGTTTGGACTACATGGCGTATCTTCCTGCCTTTACGAAAGGCATCGTAATCGGGATTTTTATCTAACTTTGCAATCCCTATTACCAAAGCATGTGCTAAGCAGTTATCTTCTGTTTTCACCTCCACTATACTTCTCTTTAGGTGCGCCATTACGGAGAGCGGTCTGCCTCTGCTCTTAAGTACATTTTTACCAAAACCGACGAGCATTTTGACCGAATGCACAGTTACGACCAAAGTGTCCAAGGCGTTGAATCTAGAATTCGACTGGGATACTTCTTCAAACACGCTCTATATTACATCTGTGGATAACTGATCTTTCCGTCTAAAACTGACCCAGATCGGCTTGTCATTTTGGTTCACCTGATTTTAAATATTCGTCCCCACCATATCATTATCGTCTACAACGCGTAACGCGTGCTCAATTACGTCATTCACACTGGGTAGGAAATCTACGGCATTGTACCGCCTCAACTGTCTAGTATTCGCGTCAATTATCTCGAATCTGCGAACCATGATTTCTCTCTACCAAAGACACACGCCTATTTAAGGATCGGCAAACCAAAAATCCTCATTTGTAATCAGAATATTACTTCCAATTCTCGAGCCCTGCTGTCACGTTCTCTTTCATGAGTAGGCGGATTATTTACTTTCGGTTTCGACACCAAATGTTGCTGTCACGTACAAGCGATCTCCTATTTATTTGCTAGCGTATGGTGACGCCATGTTCATTGTTTCAGACGCTGTTTGGCGGCGAACTCGGCACGTACCATACGCAGGAATTGTGGGAGCCGGAGGAGGATACCATGCATATGACGTGGAAACAATTCATACATTTATTTATGCGGTGGGATCCGCCTAGTCAGATTTTCGACTCGATTGCGTCAATTGGAAGCGGCCATTAACGATGTAACGACCGCGCGAATGTTGTTGACCATGTGCCAACCAAAATGGAATATCCTGAAAGAACCACAGCATATCATGATGACAACTGATATGGACATTCCTAGATCGCATGTGGAAACGACCACACACTTTGTAATCAATTAGGTAAAAATTATTTATTAGGGTGTCCTACCCGCTACTGGCAGTGGTAAACGTATTGGATCTTCTAAAATATTGGCAGATTAAGTACGACGCCGAGTGTTCGCAGGCCTCTTCGTCCCAGACAGGGAGCTGAAGAGAATACACGGCGTCGTACCGCTGCCAATCCTACTATTCCTCCGCCGTCTGAAAATGTCAGCGCTATTTTTTAATGCTGTATGTACGAATTTTTCTATATTAAATGAGAGTTAACGTGTATTTTTTTCCTTCAGGGACTCGCTAATAATAGTAATGTAATTTACCCTTACGCTTGTTTTGCTCGCACCTTGTACCCCTTTTCTATACAGCTACATAGCTACAACGTCCATGCATCACTCTAACATTTACGTCACGGTCACCACGGCACGTCGGCCATACTGTAAGTTTTAATCACAAACTTAGTGCCCACCCTATCCTATCACGACATCTGACGGGGAGAGCTGGACCCGTGCTACCAATCTGACCGGCGGGAGGGCTTGGGCGTAGGGGCAGGTGTGCAGCTCCGAAGCTCAAGAACAAATAGTGCTTCTACCGTACTTGAGACCTTTCAGCATTACACTCAACGCTAAACACATGGCGGGAACAGGCTGGAACGCGGCTGCCAAACTGATTAAATTATATCATAGTCAAAAGCCGATCTTTTATTATTATTATTACGCTAAAGAAAGAGTAATGCATATACCGAACTTAGTATCTTCCTGCACCGGGACCCACCTGGAGGGCAGCTGCCAATCTCATTACATTACCTCGGTTCATCAATGTCAAACGCCAATCCTTTTAATATTATTATGCTCAAGAAGAGTAATGTCCGGACCGCACTTAGGACCTTCGTGCACCAGGCCCCAGGAGACGAAACTGGACGGCGGGTTCCAACCTCATTATATTACCTCGGTTCATCAATGTCAAACGCCAAATCTTTTTATTATTATTATGCTCATGAACAAGTAGTGCCTAGACTGCACTTTCGACCCGCAATACCAGGCTGCACGGGGGCAACATTTTCGCTTGTACGATCCTCTTTAATATTGTGCTCAAGAACGTTTAGTGCAACGAACGCACTTAGATTCTTCCTGCACTACACTCGGCTCTGGAATCGGCGAAAGGGTGGCTACGGAGTGACTGCAATACGAGGCTGCACGGGGGCGACACTTTCACTTGTACGATACTTTTTAATGTTGTGCTCAAGATAGTGTAGTGCCGGGACCGCAGTTAGTTCCTTCCTGCACTATGCTCGGCACTTAAATCGGCGTAGGAGTTGCTATGGAGGGACCGCAATACCAGGCTGCACGGGGGGGCGACCCTCGATCTTTTGTGCTCAAAAATGAGTTGTGCCGAGGCCGAACTTAGGTCCTTTCTGCATTAAACGCCTTGCTGGGAAAGGAGTAGGGGTGGCTACGGAGGGACCCCTATACCAAACTAGACCAGGGCTGTAATAATATATTCCCATTTCTAATTATTTTCTCGATTACTTCTTCAGGGTTACCACGAAATTAAAGAACATGTACTGCCTTGACATGTATTTCCTATACGGACCGCCTAACCCTTTCGGCTCGCGACCTACACTTATGAAACTCTTACACGAATCTACAGCTTTTCGACTTACACCACTCTTGCTCCTAACTCGTCTCACTTTGTTTTACACATTAGGGGACTGACCATGTCTCACCGGATACTACTAACCACCAATTTACAGTAAATAGCACGAACTAAAGCAGATTATATTGACTGTCTGCTACGACGTCATCTTGATCTCGTAGCAGACAGTCAATATAACTAGCAGGAGAAATACTTATTGCTGGTATACAGTGTTGAGATTCCTCGTTATGGACGGTAGATCTATCCGAAATATGTGGAGTTCTTTATGAAAATAAATTTGAGAAATAGTGCATCTCGTTAGCTTTTATTATAAGAACATATTATGATTACTACATTTTCCATGTTACAAGGAGGACAAACGTTTTTTCGTGAATTAGTTTACAGGATTTAAGAAAACTTATGATATGTTTAGTGGAAACTCTTTTGTAATTCATAGTACTAGTTCCCTGTTTGCTTGAATTTAATCACGTCAGTTGAAACATATTTAAAAAATGTGTGGATAGGTCAATGTTTGTCTAATAGATTTTCGAAACCTAAATGTCTGAAGGAAGGCGCAGCTATGTCGCCAGAGCTGTTCACTCTGCTTTAGCCAATTCTCTACTGGAACATCCAAGCGTTGAAGATGGACCGGCAGCGAATAGAACATATTAGTTTCCGGTTTCCGGTGATTATGCTAAGTTAGTCGGTAGTGTGGAAGTTGGTCTAGAAGTATATACTGAGAAAAATTGATATACGAGCATGATGCTGTTTGATCAAAAGGACGGAAAATTAATTCGCAGTAAAATTACAGCAAAATAAACCCTTTGAAAATTAGGCAAATTTCAAATATTTATGAATCAGGATAACAAAAATATCGTCAAAAAAATTCGTTCACATTCGGCACAAGATTCCTTCCCTGTGGTTTAAATGTTTTGTGTGTCAGTCTGCTGTCCAGAAAATTGAAAATAAATATATAGCGTACATTGTGCATCTCTGCTCTAATTTTGAATGGGTAAAATAAAGAGGGAGGATGTTCAGGATTATATTTGGACCTAAGGTGGATGAATAACAAAAAACTAAGTAAGTTTTTATATTGCGGAATTTTATGATTGAAATACTAGTTGGTTGATAATTTAAAGATGGATATATGAACGGGGCAAGTAACACAAATGTCTTAAAAGGAAAATTAAAACACAATTTTTGTATGAGGAATTATAACAAAAACTAAGACTTATACAGACGTGTTATATAAAAGTGGAACTTCATGAAATAAGTATATTTATCTCAGCATTTAACCAATTAGATGTACAAAATTTGTTTCACAATAAGTTTTATTTCATGCCTCTACATGTTTCGAGCACAACACATTTATGTGTGTGATGATACCAGAGGCTGTGTAATGGAATTTTGATGAGAAGTTGTGCCCGAAATAAGTAGAGGCATGAAATAAAACTTATTGTGAAAAACATTTTGTACATCAAGTTAGTTAAATACTGAGATAAATATAGTGAAATGCACAGCCAGAAAAAAGTCAAAATTCATGAAATATGGTTGAACCGGGAAGAATAGATTGATCTGGCTCAGGATAGGGAAGTGTAGATGGGTGTTACAAACACGAGAAAGTTCTTCTAGCAAACTACAGCAGGAAACAAATGGCAGATATTTTTGTTATAAAATGGGTCTACACCATAAAGAAAATATTTTCCATGATTTAACAAGACAGGCAATGCACATATAACGTTAAACTTTGGTGCATTCGTGCAAACATTGTTGCTGCGCAAAAGGAGTATTAAATATTCTGCATATTTGTTTGTAGCCCTATGTATCGCACATGCAATGAGAATGCTCGATGCTGTCATCTGTGGCCTGTCCGGCTGTACCATATTTTTCCATACTGTCTCATCAATTTCGCGATTTTCTGAAAAAATTACTGAACACAAAATGTGTATTGATTGAAACATTTCTCATTCTAAAAAGTTCTGAGCGAGGTATGGTCAAAAGTGTTTACTGGCCTTCATGAAAATTGCGCCATATTATTGTCAGAATTTAATGAAAATTTAATTTTCTCTACAGATTTTCGAAAAATGCCAAAATACCACATTTAATAAAAATCTGTCCAGTGGAAGCCGAGTTGTTCCCATGCGGACGGACAGTCGGATAAACGGAGAGATAGACTCGACGAAGCTAATAGTCGCTTTCCGCAGTTCTAAGAACGCGCTTAAAAGGTCCTGGTGGAAGTGCGGGATATAAGACCTTTCATATTAATGATCTTCGAATATTCATGAATATCCGTTCTTTGGTGGTAGATGTGTGTTTAATTAGTTCATTATTTATTTGTGCATGTCTCGTGTGAGAGAAGAAACAGTACGAGTCTGAATGCATTGCTTCATTTTAATTGCTTAATTTCAAAACAACGTGAAAATCTTTTCCATACCTGCTCCTCACGCTTATATCTCAATTACAGAACGACCTAAGTACACTAAAGCATTTGTGATTATTTGGTTTGTTAACGAATAAAAATATTGATAAATGACTGCCTGCTGCTTGTGTCGACGGCATGAATGTTCTCGGGGAAGCCCCGGCTTCGATCTGCACATATGAAAGCGACAGACCGTTATTTGAACTGCCAAACACCGCACAAGACACTAAAGTCAAATAAACCAAATTTGCATCTACTACATTTTATTGCTGTGAAGTGTTGCATGGTCACGCTGTAAATTTAAACGCAAAATTGATCTAGGTCAAAATGAAGATGGATGGGATATAGGCCATTCATCTGGTAATCACAATTCAGATTGTCACGCTAAACTAGCTTGTTACTTGAGAGGCCACATGAGTTTTACCATATTTTGTGACATAATAAGCAAGACGTACCTATTACAATATAATTAATTGTAATTTAGGCATTCATTTATTGTCATAAACATTATCTTCAAATTCAAACTTCTTGCTAGGCTTATAAATATCGTTATTTTGGTAACGTTTCAAAATTGCTTACATTTGTTTGGCGTGACGTTCGTTCTACGTAACGTCCGGTTCTTAATCCTTGAGACTAGCACCTCTAGACATTATTGGTTATAGTTCACTTGATAACGACGCGTTGCAACTGCGCTGCAAGCCGGAAGTTCGCGGGTTTGATTCGCGATATGTTCATTTGTGTATTACAATTTTATAATTCTTCCAGCCACACTCTGATCCTGGGATCGACCCAGCCTCCAACTGAAATAAGTACCAGGGGTTTTGCTTTGGAAGAGGGGAAGGGTAAAGGCGGCCGGAGCTTGCTCTGACAACGTTGCCACCTTAATCTTCTGACTGTTTCGAAGTTTAGGAGCTTCAACATCCTGGAGCGCAAAGTGCCTGTCCAGGCCTGTAGAGAGATAACGTTCACCAATTGAGAACGAAGAATCTGAATTGAGACCTTGCAACAAAAAATCTCGAATAAATGAGGTTTAGAAAATTTACTGCCCTGTTACGAGTAGTAATTTACTGAAATTTTAATTGGTAGACGAATCTGTCGGTGTGCGCTCGCTCATCACTTAAATTGTACTGGCTTTGCGTGTGAAAACACGCAATCAGACGGCTGTGATTTAAAATTTACAGCAGAATGTTAGTAGAGCAGAACATGTCGTAGACGGAATCTTTCCTTTAGCGATAGACTTTAACCGTTCCGAGAGTATTTAAGTATCAGAATTAAATGGAACTTGTCTTCAAAGGAAAAAATCCGGTCCTCTGCAGTTCCGTTTTGGAAGGTTTTACTCTATTTCTTTATTTATAGTTAAAAACTCTGCATGGCCAAATAATGTAGCTAATTGTTTGATATGATGTTCCTTAAAAACAACTGTGTATTTTATTTCCCTATGCAGGATTAACTAGTTGATCTTTGTAATGGAAGCACAGTGTGGTTTCTGTGAAATACAAAGAAGTCTGGAAGAAAACTGTTATGCTGTTAACGAAGTTAAGATAAATTTATGACGTTTAAATAATATAAAATAAGTTTTATATGTCTTACTGAATGTTTGGATTAATTGGTGGTGATTTATTGTGTTTTATATCTACGTACAGATACTCAGACATTCTTATCACTACCTATAGAGAGTCGTATATTCTTTTAGCGACTTAGAGATATCGTGTATGCATTTAGCTGTATATCGGTCCTCGTATATTCTTAAAGCTACAGTCAGATACTCCCACATTTTTTGTAGCTATCTGCAGGTCTTCATATGTTCTTATAACTAGAGTCAACTACTCATATATTAATCTAGCTTCCTAAAGATTTACTACTGTTCTTATACCTACAGACAGATTCTTGTATAATTTTAGAGCTACTTACAAATATTCGTGTGTTCTTTTACCTACCAACATACACATACTCAAATAGACTATTCTTAAAGCTACGAGTAGCTACAAATAATGAGCAAACACACTGGTGAGGAGAAGGCATATTTTAATGCCAATACAGAAGGAAAAACGTAATTTCATAGAGACATTCCAGGCCTTCAATTTATGATCGAGCATTTTACTGGTATGTTCTTATTACACGCTTGCGTTTATTCAAATTTCACGCGGCTGATTTGCTTTTTACCCGATGCTCAGCTCTCGCTAATACCGCTGTACATCATCTATGGTTGATATAAACTGCTGTTGCACGCCCACAGCCAATTCCCTACCGTCGCCTCTCTAGTGAATTCATCATTTATTTACATTTCTTTATTCAATCCAGTGGCATTTTAATCTTCAGCAGACCACAATTATATCAGGCGACGTCACATTTTATTAATCACGCTATTCTGATTCTGCGTACGGCGACATATGGAATAATGGGAAGTGCATCGGCAGAACCAGGACACTGCTGGCAACACTAAAACAGTCTTGCGTCAAGCAGAGGGCAAACTTCCACTGAACGGGAAATTTCCAGACATTAAGAATACACGTTAACAGAAAACTAAAAGAATAATTGGTAGTGAAGTGAAAATTCCACACCCATTGACATAAGTTGCAACACCTTTTTCGAACTGGCGTGGCCTATCAATCTGTAACCTCATGTAGAGTTTGCTTTAGGAACGCTGTGAACACGTATTGGTCGAGGAGAGGTGTAGATACACACAAATTATAGTCACGTCAGTAGACGGTCACGAGTGGTTAGCTTCGAATTCTTACCGCAGAAAAAAAAACCCTTGTGCCCGGAGAACAGAATGCTGGAAGGAGACTATAGCTCATATAGATATACAGAAGACAAAAATTTTTATCACATCAGGAGTCGAAGGCCAGTAGAGAGCGACCCACTTCTCCGCTGGAAGTGACGTCACAGTCACGTATTATAAACAAAGATGGCGGCGGATTCAATAACCCCATGACGTCATATGTAAACAAAGATGGCGGAAGACCTTGCCCAGGCGGTCACGTGTTATAAACAATCATGGAAGGTGACCAAATTTCGACAGACAGTATGGCGCCTAACCTAACTTTAGCCTTTGATGTATGAACAAATGACGTGTTACGTAAACAAATACGGCGAACGAACTTGCCTCCGGCGGTCACGTGATGTAAACAAACAAAGCGCATGACATACGTATGATAGATAATATGGCGCTAACCTAATTTTAGCCTCTGATATGTAAAAAAGTGACGCAGTATATAAAAAATATGGCGGACTAGCTTGCCTCAGGCGGTCACGAGGTGTAAACAATCATTTCGGAGGACCTAATTTCGTTAAACAGTATGGCGCCTAACCTAACTTTAACCTCGTATATGGAACCAAATGACGTATTACGTAAACAAATATGGCGGATGATCTAATTATGCTAGACAAGTTGGTGCGGGCTATCATTTCGAATGAGCGCTAACCTAAGTACTTCATTTCGAAAGAGCGCCATTTTTAAATTAAACCCAAATTTAAGTTCGAATTGGCGTTTTCCGCCGGTTTCAAAGAGCGCCGTTTATAAATTTGTTCTAACCTAACTTTAACTTTAAATTGGCGCTTTCCGCCATCTTGCAATATGGCCACTAGTGTAATTTTTAAAATTTGTGCTAATGAAAATAAATTTAAAGTCCACAATTTTACAATATGGCCACCAGCGCGGCAATTTTAAAATTTGTGCTAAGGAAGTTTAAGGTTGAATTAGCCCTTTCCGCCATTTTTTATGAGCGCCATTTTTTAATTTCTTCTAACCTAACTTCAAAGTCCGCATTTTACAACATGGCTACCAGCCCGCTAATTTTAAATTAAAATTTATGTTTTTGTGTTTCTCGAAAAGCGTTGGCCGAAGCGGTAAGACACCGGACTCATAATTGAACTATTCTATTTTCGAATGCTGCGGCTTTAACCATCTCTTTTTAAAGGATCCTATCCCAGATATAAGGAAAATGAATACACACATTGTACACTTTACAAAATATAAAATATAGGATTTTATTATTGTTTGTACACATACATTAATTAATCAGAAGTGTGTAGTTCGGTAGCTGACAGAAGTTGGCTTACGAAGGGATTTAAAAACCAGCAAAATTTTTAAATAATCTGTTTACACACTTGAAATGTCTTCTTTTTCCTAGAGGCATCCGGTAGAATATAAGTTCACTAATTTTATTAGTACATATTGATTTTAAACTTGCAGGTCAATTTTTCACACATAATTTACAAGGGAACTGAGGCTCTTTAAGCATACGATGAGTTTCTTTAGTAGAATAGACGGAGGAACCAGGGTAATAGTCGCATAAAGGGTGTTCTGAGCAACTTTGTATAAAAAACTTACAGTTAGCTATTCGCTTAGGCAGTTGTAAATCAATACCAAACAACTCAAAGATACAATTATGCCTTGACGTTAGTACCTCATTTGTGATATAGGTCACACGCTTGTTGATGCAAACAATACCGTAGGCTAGCGAAGATAAACGCATTTTCTTTAACACACTTTGCGCAATATTTATTTCGGATGGCAATATTGGAAACTCTGTTGCTCCAAATGATAATGCAATTGTCTCAATACTCGCCGATAACTTGAAATAATATACTGTATGCGTTTTATGAGTAACACTGTACACTTTACTGGAAATATATTTTTCAACATAATCTGCATAATTTAACTTTTCACTGCAAAACACTTAGAAATGAATTTCATTCAAAGAGTCTAGGATACCGGCCACTTAACTCGGGTACAGACCAAATGAACCACACAACACTTTATCACTGTTCATGGTCGTAACATTATCATTCACGAGTCTTAACCACTTTCTGTTCTCAACTTGAAATGTATCTACAATATTATTCAAGACTTCACATAAGCGTCCGATGCTAGAGTTTGGAAGGAATAAAACTTCGCGAAACTTTAGAAAATCCATTTGTGTAATATTTATAAATGACCACAACGAGGCTTGCTGGTGTATTGTGAGAGCGGACTACACTACCACTACCGAAACTGGGGGGTTGGTATTTGCCTCAGCGTAAACAGGTTAGAACATGCACACTGAAAATCTTACATGCTATAACTGTATATGAAATAGGAACGGCTTTACCAAACCACACTCGTAGTACGTTAATTTGTTCGAGGAACACATTATAATGCGAATGCACGGCATTTATATGTAGTGTATAAACACATTTCGGACTCCATTTTGCATGCTCGCGCCAAACTGAATTGGTAACTTTCCAATCCTTTAGAGCAACACCGCAATGGAAACAGATAGTGTGGTCTTTTATTCCTGTAAAAATAAACAATTTTATATTAGTCGGCTGTTAGAGAAAAGTATTTGTTTTTTAATAAGGAGGTTTTTTTTTGTAAAATACGTTACCTGTATAAAAGAATCCACCTTCACTTAGATCGTCAGCGTTGTGATTGCACGAAACAGGGCAGGTGGAAAAAGACTGCATTCGAGCGGTGAGTCATCCGATTTGAAGGTATAAGGGGCCGTCCCATTGGCGTCAATTGTTTCGTCTTATCGCGTGTTTAAAATCTCTGTGACTTGTGGCCGTAGAAGAACATTGAAAATTAGTGCGGAGTAATAAAACACAAACATTTGAAAACAAGAAAGATAATTAATAGTACTTACTGGGTTCTGTCTGCGAATTGGGTCTTAACTCGAAATGAGACCCACACACGTCGCGAATTCGTGTCTGTTTTTTGAGATGATTTCTCTGGCTGGCCTTTAGAAAGAATAGGAATGTTACCAACCCACAGAACCTCAGCGAAACTGCAAGAACGACTCCAGCGCTGATGTTCCTTCAAGTTAGCGCCTTGGTAGCCATATTGTAAAATGGCGGATTTGAAGGTTAGTTTAGAATAAATTAAAAAATGGCGCTAATTCAAACCGAAATTTGTTGGCACAAATTTCAAAAGTACCGCGATAGTGTCCTAATTTTAAAAATGTGGAATTTAAAGTTAGGTTAAGTAGCAAAAATTTTTAATATTATCGCACTAGTGGCCACATTGCAAGGTGGCGGAAAGCGCCAATTCAAACTTAACGTTAAGTTAGAACAAATTTATAAATGACGCTCTTCCAAAGCGGCGGAAAGCGCCATTTCAACTTAATGTTTGTTTTAATTTAAAACTGGCGCACATTCAAAATGACGGACTTAGGTTAGCGCTCATTCAAAATAATAGCCCGCGCGAAGTTGTCTAGCATAATTAAGTCATCCGCCGTATTTGTTTAACTAAGACTTCATTTGATTACACATACAGGGTTAATGTTAGGTTAGGCGCCATACTCTCTATCGAAATTAGGTCATCCGCAATATTTGTTTAAAACACGTGACCGCCTGAGGCAAGTTAGTCCCCCATATTTGTATACATACTGCGTCATTTGTTTAGATATCATAGGCTAAAGTTAGGTTAGCGCCATATTTTGTACCATAAATACGTCATCCGCAATGTTTGTTTACATAACGTGCCCGCCGAAGGCAAGTTCGTACGGCATATTTGTTCATTTAATTCTTCATTTGTTTACATATCATAAGTTAAAGTTAGGTTAGGCGTTAAAGTGTCTGCCGAAATCAGGTCATTCGCCATTTTTGTTTACTCCACGTGACCGCCGGAGAAAGGTAGTCCGCCATATTTGTTTATATATGACGTCATAATATCATTGACCCCGCCGCCATGTTTGTTTACATCACGTGACCTGTGACGTCACTTCTGGGGGCAAATATTGTCGCTCTCTAATAAGGCCGATATCTCGGTTATCCAGCCCGATTCTTAGTGTATCTGCGTCCCTACATGTCAGATAATTACGAATGCCAATTTACTGTGACAAATAGAAAGCCAGTGTATTTAAATGCATTGTCTCGGATGTGAGGAGCTGCAGAATGATATTTAGTATAGCGACTACGCTACTAGTCTGAAGGTCCGGGGTTCTAATCCTGGTAAACCTAAGTAATTTTTTTTCTGAAAATATTGTCGGACCGTCTCTGGGTCCCTCCTAAACTCCAATTCAATGGTTATTTTGGTTCTTATTCGGGCGTAAAGCGGCGGGGTCTCCCTTTAGTGCCGAGGCTCAGAATTTGTGGAATTTTACTGACAATCCCTCCCCTTATATGCCTTCATGACATGGACAGATTTTACGTGAATTTGAGGGCGTGTCCAGAAGTGG
>Ga0131853_10006872_pt1 | contig 20554 bp, 19 predicted proteins | sample TergutLab28metaG_FD_92764 | JGI IMG/M metagenome (GOLD analysis project Ga0131853, IMG submission 92764) | Labiotermes labralis P1 segment gut microbial communities from Petit-Saut dam, French Guiana - Lab288 P1 (version 2) (version 2) | ecosystem: Host-associated > Arthropoda: Insects >...
CGCGGAATAAGTAAATCCAAATGGTCATTTAACTTCATCATCCTCCCGCCAGCTTCCCGGGCGGTATCCTGCACAAACTCAACGGCATCAACAGGTAAGCCGGCTTTAGAAAGGGCAGTTTTAATCACTGAAACAATGGCTTGGTTACTATGGTAGGCTTCTTTTCCACCACGTAAAAGAACAGCATTTCCACTTTTTAAACATAAAACGGCTGCATCGACGGTTACATTCGGGCGTGATTCATAAATCATGCCAACAACACCAAGTGGCACAGTTAATTTTGTTACTTTTAAACCATTTGGCCTTGTGAAACCTTGAAAATTCCCCAATACATCTGCCAATCCCGCTACATCACGGGCATCTTTTGCAATTGCTTTAATACGCACCGCATCCAGCATTAACCGATCGAGTCTTGACTCAGGAATGCCATTAGCAAGCCCATTTTTCATATCAATTTGATTGGCTTCAATAATTTTAGCAGTATTGCTTATTAATTCATCAGCAATTAATCTGATCCCTTGGTTCAATTGAAGTGACCTGATGCCTGCAAGCGCACCACTGGCCTTTTTCACTTTTATAGCTTGTTTTAAAATATCCATCTTGTCCAACTCCTATTTCAAATCAAAATATGTTCCGATAACCTCACCATCAAGAATGGCTTCTAAAACAGAAGGGCACTCCCCACTGGCAATAACCGTTTTTGTTCCATTTCGAGCTGCAATGCTCACCGCTTCAAGCTTCGTTGCCATGCCGCCAGTCCCGTGAGCTGTCCCTGCACCACCAGCATTTTCTTTAATTTCATCTGTTATTTTGACAACGTTGGAAATCAAAACTGCATCAGGTTCACTAGGGTTTTTATCATATAAGCCATCAATATCAGACAGAATAATCAGTAAGTTTGCGTTGACCATCGTTGCAACATAAGCGGATAAAGTATCATTATCTCCAAAAATAATCTCATCAACAGCAACAGTATCATTTTCATTGACAATTGGGATCACACCTAAGCTGATCAATGAATTTAAGGTATTAATGGCATTCCCATATCGCCTAGTATGCTCGATGCAATCCTTGGTGATAAGCACTTGACCGACAGCAAAGTCATGGGTAGAAAAATATTTATCATAAACACCCATTAACAAGGATTGACCGACAGCAGCAACAGCTTGCTTTTCAGGAATTAAAGTGGGTCTTTTAGGTAGGTTTAGCTTGGCGCATCCAACACCAATTGCACCTGAGGTGACAAGGATGATTTGCTTGCCTTGTTTTTTTAATTTTGCAATAACATTTACCAATTCTTGAATGCGCCCTGTATTAAGCTCTCCAGTTGCTTTCGTTAATGTACTCGTCCCCACCTTAATCACAATTCTATCAGATGCGATTTCTCTCATAATCAATCCCTGCTTTCCAAATTTTTTTCTTAATAGTGTAGTACATCTCACCTCTTTTGTCAACTCTAAATGCAATTGTTTTAGGGCAACCGCATAAAAGTTACCAACGCATTATCGGTTTTGTTGAAAATCGAGTTAAATCAACTCACAAACTGTCTCGATTTTCGTATTTTGAGCTGTTCTGAGACAGTTTTCTTGTGAAATCAGCTCCAGACTGTCTCGATTTTTATATTTTGAGCCATTCTGAGACAGTTTTCTCGTGAAATCAGCTCCAGAACTGTCTCGATTCTTGTATTTTGAACTATTTTGAGACAGTTTTCTTGTAAAATCAGCTCCAGAACTGTCTCGATTTCTGGATTTTCGCTGATTTCAAGACAGTTTTGCCGTGTTTGAACCTATGAACTGTCTCAAATTAGCTGATTTTTGAGAAGCTATATTTTTATGCGGTTGCCCTAAAATTGTTTAGGCTAATTTTGTTTTTAAGCAGACAAATGTTTCAAAATGTGTTAAACTAGTATTAAACTTTGATTTTGTGGATGTGATTTTAGTGAGTGGTTCAATGATTGCAAGTATGATTCAAATCATTACAGTTGCGCTTGGCGTGATTGTGTTAGCATATGATTTGAATCATATAAAAAAACATGTCCCATTTTTCTTGATCATCATTATAAACTTTTTGGGGCATATTTTGTTGTTGATAACGGCATCTGTGTTATTTCCCCCATTGTCAATAAGAAATATCCAAACGGCACTGTTCTTTACCACACTCGTTATTTATTTGATTTTACTTCAACGCCTAATGGATAAATACGATTTTTTTAATAGGGAAAGAAAGGTTTTGGTTATCGCCGATTGGTGTGTCGTTAGTTTTTTATTGTTAATGGCAATCCTTCCATTTTTAGTTGTATATTTTGTGGAGTATGAAGAAGGTTCAGCTTTAGCATTGGCTATGATTTTGATTGCGATTGGTTTGATCATTGTCTCGATTGTAAATGCCTTACGTCGTCAAAAGGAAAGAATGGAATATGAGCTTGAGCAACGTTATGTTGCAGCTGTTGAAAAGCAGCAGTTAGAAATTCGTCGATTTAGACATGATTACTTAAATGTATTATTGACATTGGATCGCCATTTCAAAGAGAATGATATTGTAAGAATGGAAGATTATTTCTATCATGAAATTATGCCAACAGGTGAATTTTTACGTGCGCAGAATATTGAGTTAGGAAACCTTGCTAATTTGAATATCCGTGAGATTAAATCGTTGTTTTCAATCAAATTGATGGAGGCACAGTCGAATAATATTGAAACGATTGTTAATATTCCAAAAGAAATCAATTCTCTTGGTGTGAAGTATGCCACGTTGGCTCGAATCATTGGCATTTTACTGGATAATGCATTAGAAGAGTGTGTCCAGTGTGAAAATCCTATTTTGAAGGTAGGTATTTTTGAAAAATCTGGGGAGCAAAAAATAGTCATCAAAAATACGTGTCGTGAGAACCATTTGACGACTCGCCAGATGTTTGAAAAAGGATTTTCAACTAAAGGTGAAGGGCGTGGGTTGGGACTTTCTAATGTGCGACATTTATTGGATAGGCTAGACTATGTATCGATTAAAACGATTAATGAAAATGGCTTTTTTGTGCAAGAATTGCGGATTTTAATATAGGTGGTGAGTGGTGTGATTGGGATTTTTATTTGCGAAGATTCAAAAAGGGAAAGAGAATTTATTACAAATTTTATTGCAGATTATATGATGATTGAAAATCTAGATATGAAGGTTGTAAAATCGACTGATAATCCTTATGAAATTTTGGATGCTGTAAGGGAGAATTCAGGTATGGGATTGTATTTTTTGGATGTTGATTTGAAGGCTGAGATAACAGGGATTGATCTGGCAGTTAAGATTAGGGAATTTGATCCTGTTGGGCAGATTGTTTTTGTTACATCCCACGCCGAGTTGATGTCGATGACTTTTGAGTATGCTGTTGGGGCGTTAGGTTATGTAGTCAAGATCAATGATGATACGATGAAAAGAAAGATCTCTGAGTATATGAGGGTTGTAGCGGAAAGGTTTTTGAGTGATGATCGTGAGGTTGGTAAATTTACTTTTCGGGTTGATGGCAAGGTGATTTCAGAGGATTATGATGACATTATGTTTTTTGAGCTTGCTGGAAAACGATCGGGGAAAGTGGTGATGTATGGGCGGACGCGTCAGGAGGAGTTTCGTGGAAATTTGAGTGATATTGAGGCTGTGACTGATCAGTTTTTACGTGTTAGTCGTTCGGTGCTGGTTAATGTAAGTCATATTAAGACGCTTGATGCTGTCGCGGGGGTTGTGCATATGGTTAATGGGGATATGTGTGAGGTTTCTCGGAGTGGGATGCGTGAGTTAAAGAAGAGATTGGAGTAGAATGAAGTGAGTTTTTTTAGAAGAGCAACCGCTAGAATAAAGTGTTGGTTTGGCATCATGGCTATGGTTTTTGTATTAAGTACCGTTTTAGCCATTGTTATTACCACTCGCGCTGCTATTACTGCCGTTTCAACAGGGCTTACTCCAACTGCTCTGCATCTTTATTTAGATGAGCATGCTATCGCTTATGAATTTGAGGGTGAAGGGTTTAGTCTAGAAATGCTTGCTAATAAGTATCCGACAGTGGAAGACATTGGTGCAATTGGGAATTTATCTTATGTTGGACTGTATGATGTTTATTTCAACACATTCCTTTTTAGTCGTGAATTTGAATGGATAACCCCAGTTGTGGACATAGATGGTTTGTCTGAACGTTTAATTAATATACTTGAGAATGTCCTTTTTGGTGAGCGAAGTAGAGGTGCAGTGATCGAGCGAATTCCTGTGATGGGGGTTAGCGAACCCAATTTAATTGCGATCGAAATGAACCAAATTGCAGTGGTTGAAGGGCGAATTTTTACTGCTGAGGAAATTAGCAATGGACAAATGCTTGCTGTTATTCCATCTGTTTTTGCTGAACATAATGGTCTCTATGTAGGTGCAACGATGACACTGGAGTCAATTGTTCATGACACATTAGCAATGAAAAGAGCAGATCTTCCAATAGAAAGTCATGAAATTAGCGTGAATTGGCATGACGAACGCTTTTATACACATCATCAAATTTTAGAATTTGAAGTTATTGGTATTTTTGATGTGACACATCAGCTTGATCATAAAAACTTCTTTGGTAGGTATTCATGGGAAATAGGTAATTTATTTGGTGAGTTGACAGAACTTTATAATCGTATCTATCTTCCTTTTACAGTTGCAGATGATATTTTGAGATCAGAACGTGTTGCGCATGCTGAACTTTATGGTAATGAATCCCAACTTGCGGTTTATTTCTGGGATATTCGAGATCTTTTACTTAAAGCTAATTTCATAACCAATGCAACCTTTATTTTAGAGCCCCCTTATGATTTAGTTGCCTTTCGTGAGGCGGCAAATGAGTTGTTACCACAGTTTTGGTATGTTGATTATTCAATTGACATTTCATCTAAAATCATCCTCACATCAGCAAGTATAATGCTTGAAGTTGCTAATTTAACTTTAGTATTAATAGTCGGGATAATGCTTATTGCACTACCATTGACATTCATGCTATCTCTTAAAACCATAAAATTTAATGGTAAGAAATCAAAACTAGGCAGCCAATTTTTAACTGAAATTCTTCTTGCTTCAACCCTAGGGATCGGACTCGCTTTACTGACAGGTGATACCTTAGCAAGGATAACCACAAGCCCTATGTTTGAACAAATCCTTATTCATCAAATAGCAGAAAGTCGTGGTTCGGCAACTTGGATAGATGTTCCGCTTGAACATTCTTTCAACCTAGATGAACTGTTATTAAAAGAAACACTAAGGATGTATCAGCCATCATTTGATGATGGAACAATCGTTATATTTCTGAGTACGAGTGCAACAGTTATTTTAATTTCAACAGGAGCATCTATTATGCAGATGATCAAATTAAAGAGGGAAGGCTAGGAAGCGTGCGAAGATACTGCAACCTAGTTTTTACTTTTTACTTTTTACGAATGATATGTCGAATGGTGGCAGTAACTGTTGGGAGGATAGAATTAGCAATTGGGAAAACTTTTATGTAAACGCCCTTTAATTTGTTATAATATGAATACAACTTATGCTATCAGGAGGGCTTAAAATGAATCCATTCAAAAGAGCAATCACCAATATTAAGAGACAACCCGTTAAAACTGGCGTTTTTCTTGCGTTGATTTTTATTTTAGGAACAGTGTTATCAGCTGCAATTTCTGTGCGAATGGCTATCCTTGCAACGGAAGAAATTGTCATGATGCGTATTCCAGCGGTAGCAGAAGTTCAGTTTTTAGATAGGGAGGGTGCAATTGAAGCATTGGATATGGGGCCTTCCCACTTAGTTTCATGGGATTGGAGACCAGATCCTCCAACTATCCAAGATATATCTACAGTTGGGAGTTTGCCCTACGTTAGAGATTATGATGCTCTTCAGCGTTTTGGTATACTTAGCCCTGATTTACTAAAAGCTGCTTCTCAGCAAGACGGGAGTGATCTACAATGTTTTAGCCACTCGGATCCTTATCCAGAGTCTTTTATGATGAGAGGGGTTAGCAATCCAGCTATAACTGAGTTCGAATTTGGAATCCTCTCACTTGTAAATGGTCGTACCTTCTATCCTGAAGAAGTTGAAAATGAAGCTATGGTTGCGATTATATCGCAAAGTTTTGCTACTTGTAACAATCTCTATGTGGGTGCAACCATGCAACTTCATTCAGCAGAGCATGATCACATCGCGATGACAAATGAAGGAATAACCTATTTTCCACGAGGGTGGCTTGATGAAAGATTTATGATTTATCATGAGATTTTAGAGTTTGAAATTGTCGGTATTTTTGCTATTAATCAGGATCAAGTGAATCGTATGACTGCTGGACTCGAATTTCATGCAGACTTTCACAATCGTATTTATGTGCCAATCACAGTGGCAGATACTGATATGCGAGCACGGATGGAAGCAAGTCAAGAGTATCATGATAGACGACGTGAATTATGGCCTGATAATAATAGTATGTGGGGTCAAACCGAGTTACCGCCACCAATCATAACTTTTCTTTTATATCGTCCACGAGATCTAGGGGTATTTGCTGAAGCAGCAGAGGCATTATTGCCAGATTTCTGGGAAATTGTTGATCTATCCGACTCATTTGAACATATTATCTCATCAATGGATACGATATTAGAAATGGCGGATTTAACCTTATTATTAGCAGTGGGGGCAACGATGATTACATTGACATTGACGATTAGCTTATTTCTTCGTGATCGACGTCAAGAAATTGGCATTTATATGGCACTTGGAGAGCGAAAATCTAGTGTCCTCATCCAGTTTTTAATAGAGATTTTTCTCGTTGCAACAGTTGGAATTATCCTTGCATTGTTCACTGGAAATCTGCTATCTGGTAACATATCAAGAAGCCTATTCGAACAAACATTACTCGAACAAATGCCAGCACATTCCCCATTTCATCTAGTAATACCAGGGGAAATTCTCGGCTCTGTTCCGACTGAAATACCTCTTGAAGAAATACTAGAAATATATGATACATCACTTAATGCTGGAATCATCACGTTATTTGTAGGTGTAAGCTTTGTTGTTACTTTAGTTTCAACAATTGCACCTATCATGCAAATCGTAAAACTAGAACCGAAGAAAATTTTATACTAAGGAAGAAAAATATGAATCCATTCAAAAGAGCACTCACAAATATTAAGAGACAACCGGCTAAAACTGCTGTTCTGCTTATGTTAATTTTTATTCTAGGGACGGTTTTATCAGCTGCAATTTCAGTGCGAACAGCGATTATTACGACAGAGGAAGCTGTGATGATGCGCATGCCAGCAGTATCAACGATTTATTTAGATCATATAGAAGCAGCAGGGTATCATGAATTGCCAATGTTTGATCCTAGTCTTTGGAGAGATGGCCGACCGACTGTCTACGATATAGCTGCAGTTGGACAACTGCCTTATGTTAGAGCCTATGATTTTTACTTAAGTAATAGGCTTCTTAGCTTCGAACTTGAATGGGCCATTCCTCAAGTAGATGAAAGCAGAATCCGAGGGTTAAGCGAGAATGATTTAGAACAAGCAATCAGTGGAACGCGATTTTGGCACGAGAATGCTGCCGAATCATTTCCTGTAAGAGGTGTGAATAATCCGGCTATAACAGAGATTGAAGCTGGCTTACTATCGCTTGCAACTGGGCGTACCTTCTCTTCTGAAGAAATTGAAAATGGTGCAATGGTGGCAGTGATATCACAAAATTTTGCTAATATTAATAATCTTTATGTTGGTGCAACGCTGTCAATCAGTTCAGCAGTTCATAATGAAATTGCAATGGTTGAGGAAGAAATATTTTCTTTTGCAGAAGGTTGGCTTGTTGAAAGATTTATGGTTCATCATGAAATTTTAGAATTTGAAATCATTGGTATTTTTGATGTCGAACATGAATTAAACTATGAAAACTATCAAGGTTGGGCCCTTTCCCGCCCATTAAGTGAATTGGCTAGTCTTCATAACCGGATTTATATTCCGATCACAGTGGCGGATAGTATTTTACGAACAGAGCATGAAGCAGATTTGGAACTACTTGCCCAGAGGCGTGAATTATGGCCTCATGAGGCTTGGCCAGAGGATGAGGAAGAACCATTGCTTGAAACAATTTTCCTTTTGTATGACCCTCGTGATCTGGTGGTATTTACTGAAGCAGCATCAGCATTATTGCCAGGTTTCTGGTATGTTATGGATTTATCAGGGGTATTTTATAATGTTATTTCCTCAATGGATACGATGCTTGAAATTGCGGATTTAATCTTATTGTTAGCAGCGGGAGCAACTATTATTACATTAACCCTTACCATTACCTTACTTCTTCGTGATCGAAAGGGTGAAATAGGCATTTATTTGGCACTTGGAGATAAAAAATTTAAAATCCTAATCCAGTTTTTAACAGAGATTTTTGTTGTTGCAACGATTGGAATTACATTTGCATTATTCACGGGGAATATTTTATCTGGTCATATATCAAGAAATATGTTAGAACAAACATTGATAGAACAAACAGCAGAACTAGAATCATCTCAACAAGTCATCCCATGGAATCTTGCCATCTTTAACCCAGCTGAAATACCACTTGAAGAAGTGATGGAGATGTATGATACGTCACTTAATGTTGGTGTTGTCGCTCTATTCGTAGGGATAAGTTTGATTGTTATTCTAATCTCAACAATCGCACCTATCATGCAAATTGTAAAATTAGAACCAAAGAAAGTATTGTTGTAAGTAACACGAACGGTGTGATTGTTTTTGAAATAGATGTTGATGCTTTACCTTTACCTTTGACTTTTTTGAATTTTTGGATATAATGAATAGTAGTGGATACGAAATGAGTTATCGTTCAAGAAAAAAGTGGCAAAGGGACGTAAAAAATAAAACGAGGTAATAGCAACATGAATAAAATTTTAATCATCGAAGATGACATGCATATCAACGCATTGTTACATGACTTATTAACAGCATATGGCTACAATGCGACACAGGCTTACTCTGGAACAGAAGGCCTCATGTGCTTTGGCGCAGATGAATTTGATTTGATTTTACTAGATCTCATGTTACCAGGTGTTTCAGGAGATGTGGTTTTAACAACCATCAGAGACAAAAGTCAAATACCGATCATCATTTTAACAGCAATCAGCGACAAGATCAAAACGGTTGAACTTCTAAAACTCGGGGCAAATGATTATGTGGTCAAACCTTTTGACAACGATGAATTGTTAGCACGCATGGATATTTGGTTAAGGCAAAAGGACAATGTTAACTTATCAGTGTTGCGCTTTAAAGACATTGAACTCTATATTGATGAAATTAAAGTTTACGTGGCTGGTCGTGAAATTCAATTATCAAAAAGAGAATTTGGCATACTTGAATGCATGATGAGCCATCCAAAGAAAGTTTTTACGAAAAATAATTTATATGAAACGGTTTGGGAAGACCACTTTATGGGAGATGAAAATACCATTAATGTTCATATTAGTAACTTGCGCAACAAGCTGGCGAAGGCAAACCCAGACGAGGATTATATTCAGACCATTTGGGGCATTGGATTTAAAATGAGTGAGTAAGTGCAAGCTAATAACTTGCATTTTTCATTGTGTGCCAAGTATGGCATAATCTAAGGCAATGAATATCGCTCTTGAACACTTTTTTGATACGATGCCCAGAACTGATGCGAATGATAAAGCATTGCCACATATTTTCCGCATATTTCCCACAGTTTTCTTGCATAATTGCCACTGTTTCGCCAAAACTAATCTTAACTTTTTTGCTATAATAGGAACATACAAAAAAATTACAAAAAGTAATTGATAATAATGCTGGGAGCTGATTAAAATGTTAAAGAAAATAATGCTTTTACTTAGTTGTGTAGGAATGTTCATACTTGTTGCTTGTGATAATGGAGAAGCTGATACAGATACGGGTGCTAATAATGAGACATCACCGCCAGTTGAAGAAACAAGACCTAATGAAACGGTTGATTTTGAATTCTCAATTGATATTATCGACGATGAAGATCTTGCTGAGTTAGATGACTATGTGACGATAGATGATGGTAGTTCAAGTGAAGGATTAAGTTTAATTTTTGAATTTAACCAACCTGTGACCAATTTTGCTCTTATTAATGTGCAACATACGGGTGATGGATTTGCTAAAACCGGAATGATTCAAGAAGTAGCGCGTGTAAATAACAATCTGGTATTTACTAACTACAGAGGATTAGGAACATTGCCACATCTTGGGTTTACATTTACAAGACCCGATGGAGAAGATGTTTGGTATACTTTACAGCAAAGTATGATGGATATGTCTATCGGTTGGCAATCATTTGACTGGAGTCATGATTACGATTTGTATGATCCGAGTTCTAATGTAGAAGCTGTTTATCATACAGTAACTGCTGGGGAAACAATGTTTTCAATTTCACGTATGTATCGAACAAGTGTTGACACAATCAAAGAATTAAATAATCTGACTTCATATGACATTACTGTTGGTCAAATCTTAAGAATGCCAGATGGCTCGGTTAAAGATCCATCACTTGCAACACATCAAGGGAATGGTCAATCTGGTGGTCTAGGTATTGATGAGGCTGCGGCTCTAGGCATTCGTGTAGAATGGTTGCGTGAGACTTTGAGTCATTATATTGAATTTAGTTATTCTGAAGCACGTGGGGGAGAACGAAATGTCTCGAATGACACGGTATTAATTGCACCTGAGGAAAGATTAACAAGCTTTGCGATTATTGCGATTGATCCTTCACCAGGAGATGGCCTTGAGCCAGAAGTTCAAGATATATTGTTCTACAATGGTGCTTTGAATCCAGATCAGCCATTATTAATTCGTGATTACCTTGGACAAGGAACAATGCCAGGAAGTGGATTTACATTCATCGACGAGACGGGAATGAGAAGATTTTTCTTCTTCCTTCAAAATCAAGCTGATGGAGGACCACAGTTCATTGTTTTAGAATTTGAACAAGCTGATTCTACGTTCTTGGAATTACGATTGGAAAAATTTGGATTTTGACCTGTGAAACTTGGAATTCACTTTAAAAATAAGCCCTTTTCAGACACGACCTAAAATAAATAATTATCAAATCTCCGAGTGCGAACTTTAATTTTCGCATTCGGTTTTTCCAATGTTAAGGCATTCCAAAGAATGTTTAAGACATTCCAAAGAATACTTAAGGTATTCAAAAGAATGTTTAAGACATTCTTAAGATTTTCTTTATGGTTTCTTAAGACTTCTCCAGTATAATAGCATCATCAAGTCACAAGGAGTGAGCAGCATGAAAAATGAAGCAGTGTTAAAATTAAACCGCATCACCAAAATCTATGGAAAAGTCAAAGCGGTCGATGATGTGAATATGACCATTAAAAAGGGAGATATCTACGGACTGATCGGAAAAAATGGCGCAGGAAAAACAACCCTATTGCGAATGGTTGCATCCTTAGTCTTTGCAGATTCAGGCGAGATTGAACTTTTTGGTGAGACAACAGAAGCAGGCTTACAAGAGGCACGCACGAGAATGGGAAGCGTCATCGAAATGCCAGCTTTATACCCGAACTTAACAGCAGTTCAAAATCTGGAATACTACCAACGCATCAAAGGGATTCCCAACAAATCAATCATTGGGGAAAAGTTAGAGCTTGTCGGGTTAACTGACACAGGAAAGAAGAAATTCAAAGATTTTTCTCTAGGAATGAAACAACGCCTTGGCATTGCACTGGCACTTTTAAACAACCCAGATTTCATTATTTTAGACGAACCCATCAACGGTTTAGATCCAGCTGGTATTGTTGAGATGAGAGAATTTTTGAAGAAATTAAATCAGGAACAAAACATCACCATTTTAATCTCAAGCCACCTATTAACAGAACTTTCCCTTGTGGCAACACGCTACGGTATTATTGATAAAGGGCGATTAATAAAAGAACTAACAGATGATGAATTAAAAGAAGCTTGTAAACAAAGTCTTGTTGTAACTGTTGACGATGCAAGCAAAGCTGTTTCCGTTTTAGAAACCATCATTGGGATTAAAAATTTCAAGGTCGTTAGTGCCTCTGAGATTAAGATTTATGACGCAACTTGTGATTCTGCTGAAATAAATTATCAATTGGTATCGAATGGTGTTCGTGTTCTAAATATCAAAGAAATGGGAGACAGTTTAGAAGATTACTTTATGTCGTTAATTGAGGAAGGTGCATCGGATGTTTAATTTAATGAAAGCTGAATTACAACGTATTTTACGGGGAAAAGGCGTTTGGATTACATTAGTGATATTTTTAGGAATGACGACGATGAATACCATGGTTCTGTACGCTAATATCGAGGGACAACAGATGGGCGGAATGACTATTACTGTCGGCGAAATGCAAGATCGAACATTACCTGCTGATGTCGAAATCATCGGTGGGAATGTACCAAAAATGATGATGGGTAATGCTGAGTTAGTGCTGGTTTTCTCACTACCATTTGTCATTTTTATTGCTGCTGCCGATTTTAGTAGCAGTACTGTTAAAAACGTCTTAGCAAGCGGGGCTTCACGGTTGAAATACTATATGAGCAAGCTTGCTTTATGCTGGGTATTTGCGTTATCATTATATATCGTTCATCTGGCAATTCCAACGATGGTCATTACTTTTGCGAATGGATTTGGTACTGGCTTTGCTTACGGAACATTTGGTGCATTTGGCGGACAAGTATTATTCGTACTAGCGATAACAGCACTTGGTGTTTTCTTAACATTTACAAGCAAGAAATCATCGGTAGTCATCGGTGCCTACTTAGCACTCATGTTTTTGCCACCGGTAATTATCGCACTGCTTATGCAAATCAATGAACGACTTTTGGATTTGATTCGATATGATTTGGTTCATAACTTTGTTGGTTTTGCAAATTACACGGCCCATTCGAATACTGATATCATCCGTGCAATTTCAATCGGATTTGTCGTGCTAATTGCTAGTATTATTGGTGGACTCGCTCTTTTTAGAAAAGCAGAAATTAAGTAAGGAGACCCAATATGTTTAATATGATAAAAGCAGATATCAAAAGAATTTTCACAAGTAAAGGATTTTTGATTTGGCTAGCCATTTGGTTGGGTTACAGTTTATTTAATTTTATGAGCGTGAATTCAGCGGTAAATTCGGGACATATTGCGAATTTTGTAGCAGTCCAGAATTTTGGTTTTACAGAGGTCAATGGCAGTGTCATGCCATTGTTTCAAATGAGCGACCCATTGACAGTTGTTGTCTTTTTAACTCCGTTAATACTTACTGTCATTTCCATTGATTTTTCGTCAGGAACAATCAAAAATACATTGTCAGTTGGTGTACCACGACTACGTTATTTTGGTGTAAAGTTAATTTTGGTTTGGATTATAAGCTTTATCCTCCATCTTTTTGACGTTTTCGGAGGAACAGTACTTCTCACCTTGACACAAGGGTTTGGTGCTGATTTTACCTTTGAATGGTTAATTTCTATTTTACAACCCTTTCTCCTTCAAAGTTTCATTTTACTCAGCATCATGTCAGTTGGGGTATGCTTTGCATTTATGATTAAGAAAACAGCAGGTGTATTGGGCGCATTTATCGCGTTAACAGCTGCGCCACCCATGATATTTATGATGTTTAATTTTTGGCAAATTGGAAATCTGGAGTGGTTATCGCAGTTTGAATTGACAACACGGCTGCTGGCTTCAGCTCATTTTTCAAGTTTAAGCTCTGGTGATGTATTTCAGATTGTCATGGTTGGGGTAGGATGGCAAGTGATAAGTATATGGGTCAGTATGGTGTTATTCAAAAAAGCAGAAATCAAATAACCATCTTGTAAGTGATAAGATGGTTTTATGCTGATGGTTGATTAACTAACATATGTCTGATATAATTTTATTAATGGTTCAGGTATCACAATAGTCAACGAAAGGAGGTTTAACCATGGTATATGTAGTGATATGTCTATTACTGATTGTGTGCATTTGGACGTTGATATACATTTTTCGTTTGAAAAATGATATTCGACGTATTAAAAGGTCACTTGAAAAGATTAAAGAAATGGACACAAATATGCGATTGACAACCGCCACCTTTGACTCAGATGTCATGGCACTTGCAGATGAAATGAATAAGGTCATGGATAAGCAAAGGGCACTTCAAATAGAAAACGATCGAGTAGGTCGAGAATTTCGACAAGGTATCACCAATATTAGCCATGATTTACGAACCCCTCTAACCTCGGCAAGTGGGTATGTGGATCTTATAAAATCGGGACTTATCAGTGAGGAAAAGTCTACAGAGTACCTAGATGTTATCCACCATCGCTTAAAGAGTCTCACCGCATTAATGAACCAACTTTTCGATTACATGCAACTGATTGAAGGTAAAAATGAAATGAATTTTGAAGCTGTTGACGTTTGTCATTTAATCAGTGAAGAATTGGCTTTGTTTTACGACCCTTTGACCACAGGAGGATTTCAAGTCACTGTGGATTTGCCAGAAGCAGGTGTTCAATTAATCGCAGATGAAACGCAATTAAAACGCGTCATTAATAACCTTATAAGCAATGTTATCAAGCATGGGACTGATTTTTTCAGCGTAAAAGTGACACAAGATGGGCTAATTCAGTTTAGTAATCGAGTGAATGAAGTAGAAAAACTTGATGTAACACGCCTATTTGAGCGATTCTACACCGCAGACACAGCACGTCATGATGAAAAAACAGGACTAGGCCTTGCCATCGTCAAAGGCTTGATTGAACAAATGGATGGACAGATTAAAGCCGATTTGAAGGAAGAAATATTGACCATCGAAATCAAATTGAAGCCACTAACAAAAATCACTTTGTCACAATAGATTATGATCATTAAAAATAGCATAATTTTTGCATAAAATGTTAGTAAGGATGTGGGGAATTTTTTGGAGATTGAGGACTGATTAAAATAGATAAACCAAATGAAGGGAGTTTTAACTGTGTCAATGGTCCATGATAATATAATAAAATCGTATCAAGTTGATTTTGAAAATAAAATTCTTGCTCTAAAGACGGAGTATTGGAGTGGTGACATTCATGAAAAAACAGATGTGATTTTTACAGGTTACCTCACACATATTTTTCATAATGTTCTTGAACACAGTGTCATATTTGACATAGAAGAGTATGCTCTGAACTTCTTTTTAGAACAAGAGCAGGAACTACTAGAAAAACAAAAATATTATGGTTTTCCCATTATCTACAAAACAAAAGAAGAACTCATTGATTTTTTTCAGTCTAATGGGTATAAAGTGTTTTCGATTGACTCCTCGTGGGGACTGTACGGATATGTTATTGCAAAGAAAATTGATATTCAGGTTGAAAAATTATAAAGGTATTTAGGTAGTGCGTATGAAATCAAGAACAGAAATGATAAGTTGCATGAACAACACCAAATGGCGTGAATTTTTTGAAGCGATTGATGAAAATGTTGATATCCCTTTTGAAACGCCTGTTTTAGTTAAATACTTAGATTGTGAGGAGGCAGTTAAAGAAGAATTGACATTTGGTGGCGTCATTCACGAAGATGGTATTCTTGAATATTGGATACACCCTAATGATCCTCTCCAATATACTCAAAAAAGATTTCCCGGTTGGATATATTTCCGAAATATTGAATGGTTATTATTCCCAACCATTTTTGAAGAAGGTGTTTATGGCAAACAGACAAGGAATAGTCCACTTTTAAAGACTGGAACCCTCACAATTGAAACAGATATTTTAGAAATTAAAGAGCTGATAGATAAACTTGGTAAACTAGATTATGAAATTGATGATGAGGGATTAAAGTTGTACGGCTATCGGCGAGCGACGTAATGATAGATTGAGATTTTATGGATATAAGTGAGATTTGAGACGACATGACGATATTGTGTTGTCTTTTTTATTTGAAGAAATTTTCACAATCCTCTTGACAAAATTTCCAAGCTATGTTAAAATATCGATATAATATCAAAATGATATCATTTTAAAACACAGGAGGTTTTAACTATGGAAAATGTAAAAAAAGAAGTAGTGCAAGCAACAAGTGTACCGTTAGGTACGCAGGAGAAGTTGATTAAGCATAAAAGTGGTATGCCAGCTTTGATTGGCGGGATTTTGCTCACGTTTGCATGGATTGCAAGTGTAGTACTAATATTTTTAAATCTAGATCAATGGTGGATTTATACCATTTTAGCAATTGTATTATTAATTGCCAGCTTATTCCTATTCGGCAGTGTCAAAATTTTACGTCCACAAGAAGCCATCGTTTTTACATTATTTGGTGAATACTATGGCACATTAAAAGGCGCGGGAATCTTTTTTGTCAACCCGTTGTGCTCGGCATTTGCACCTGACTTAAATGAGCCTACTAGTGCAGGCATTTCATTATCGGAAGATGGTGCTTCAATTTCTACAGATTTGGGACTTGGTAAAAGTAAAATATCCCTTAAAACGAAAACCATTAACAACGACAAACAAAAAGTGAATGATTTAATGGGGAATCCAATTATTGTAGATACCATGGTTGTTTGGCGTGTGGTTGATACCGCAAAAGTCGCTTTTGATGTTGAAAATTATATTGAGTATTTGTCGTCACAATGCGATGCGGCACTCCGCGGGATCATCAGCTTATACCCATATGACGTACCAGAGACAAATGAGAAAAGTTTAAGATGTAGCATCGATGAAATTTCAGAAGAATTAAAAGTAGCCATTGGGGAAAAAGCAACCATTGCAGGACTTGAAATTTTAGATGCCAAAATCACCAATATGTATTACGCCCCAGAAATCGCCTCCGCCATGCTCCAAAGACAACAAGCAAAAGCCATTATTGACGCCAAGCAAACCATCGTAGAAGGTGCAGTTGACATTGTTGATATGGCACTTGATAGATTAAGTCAAAATAACATTGTTGAGCTTGATGAAGAAAGAAAGGCTGCAATGGTGAGCAATCTACTCGTGGTTTTATGCGGTGGAAAAGAGGCACAACCAGTTGTAAATAGCGGCAGTATTTATTAAGGGGATGCAAGTGATGTCAGAGAAAGAGAAGAAGAAACAAGTCCCCTTGCGAATATCAGAAGCACTCTGGAAAGAATTGATGATTTGGTCAGAAGATGAATTTCGCTCCATTAATGGACAGATAGAGTATTTATTGACAGAAGCAGTGAAGAAACGTCGTGGTGGAAAAGAGAAGGAAGGGAATGAATAAGGATGAGTATTGACAAGTTTGAAGGTAAAGCAACTCATTATGAAAAAGGAAGACCGAGTTATCCTGCAGAAGTAATAGCGTATCTTAAAGCGTTGGTACATGAGGATGCAGTTATAGCAGATATTGGTGCTGGAACAGGAAAGTTGACTGAGTTAATGGCACAAGTAGGCTTTGAAGTATTTGCTGTTGAACCTAATGGGGATATGTATGCGCAACTTCAAAAAACATTGACAAATTATCCAAAAGCTAGTACAATTTTGGGAACTTCTGAAATGACAACCTTGGAAGTTAAAAGTATTGATATGATTACAGTGGCTCAAGCCCTTCATTGGTTCGATTTAGAGAAGTTTAGAGCTGAATGTCAGAGAATTTTGAAGCCTAATGGTTGGGTTGTTGCATTATATAACAATGGGGTTGGTCAAAATGGCGAGGTTGCAGAAAAAGCTTCACACCGATTGGAAGCGACGCATCAATTTTTTACCATGCCGACAGTTAAAGAATTTGAGCACCCAATTACTTATACCCGATCGACCTGGCAATCGTATATGTTGTCGCATTCATATAGCCCCGTTCCAAGCGATGAAAATTATGAGGCTTTTGTCTATGAAATTAATCAAATTTTCGATAATGAAAGCAAAGATGGTATCATGCATAGAAAATTAATAACTAGCGTTTACGCCCAACAATTGGATTGAGAAAGAGGAGTAGGTTTGAGATGGAATTAGCACTTAAAGATGTATCGAAAAAGTTTGATGATAAAGTGATTTTAAACGAGGTCAATTATATTTTTGAGAAAGGGAAAATCTATGGACTCCTTGGGAAAAATGGGGCAGGGAAGACCACTTTGTTTAACTGTATTTCTCAGAATTTGATGGTTGATAGTGGGGAGATTTTCCTTGATGATAAAGTAGGGTATAGCAGTACAGAAATTGGCTATGTGCATGCAACGCCCCACTTGCCAGTTTTTATGACAGGGTATGAATTTGTGAAATATTTTCTGGAAATTCATAGGGATATGATTAAAGAGCCTAAGGATCCGGTGGCGTACTTAACGATGGTGGGGATTGAGGAGGCAGATTGCCATAAGTTGATACGTGATTATTCTCACGGGATGCAGAATAAGGTACAGATGTTGACTTCTTTGATTACTGCGCCACCTGTTTTGTTATTGGATGAGCCTTTGACATCATTTGATGTGGTGGCGAGTCATGAAATGAAGAAATTGCTGTTGTCAATTAAGCCTGAAACAATTATTATTTTTTCAACTCATATTTTATCATTAGCGCAGGATTTGTGTGATGAGATTGTCCTGTTACATAATGGTGACCTTCGTGGGATTGATGAAGCTGACTATAACAGTCCTGATTTTGAAGAACAGTTGATTAGGATCCTTTCTGATACCGCATTCGGAGAGAATGCAGATGCGGTTGGAGGGGATGTGTAATGGCTAAAATGGGAAATATTAGAAAAGCGACGCGTTATTACCTTTTTCGTGAGCGGGTGAATATAAGCAAGCGAGTGAATGGATTTTTGTATTTTTTGCGAAAGCTTCCGCTTGTGGGGAAGAAAATTTCTCCTAATGTGTATCAGTCATATGGGTTGAAGCATATTTTGTTCATCTTGGTTGCCATTGCCAGCGTGTTGATGGCTGTTGCGACCAAGGGCCTGATGATTGGGTTTTATGCAGGCCTCGTTTGGACGTTTGATTTCACTTTCCATGCTGGTACGGGAAGTATGGACTTTGCCAGTTATATTTGGGCAGGGCTATTTCTTTGGTTTATGATGACATTTTTTATCAATAATGTGTATAACACTTGGTTTTCACAGGTTGATCCAAAGACGCTTGAATTTATGGATAATTTTCATTTGTCGAAGAAGTTTTTTATCAAAGCTAAGACGTTAATTGATGGTGTTATTAATGGGGTTTATTATTTTCCGATTGCTATTTTATTGGGTTGGTTGACGGATTCGTGGATGTTGGTTTTGGCACTCCCAGTTTTGTATATGGCGTTGACTTTTTTAGGTTATTATTTGTCTAGAATTGTTTTGTCTGGGAATAAAATCGCCCTAATGACTCAGTCATTTATAATTATCGGTGGTGTTGTGTTCACCCTTGCAATAGGGATTTTAGTCCCGATTTTTACTGATGCAGCGTGGATTGTGATCATCTTCTCTCCAATCATTATCGCCATCAGTTTGCTAGTTGCCTTAGGTTGTTTCTTTGGTATTCTTAAATTTAAACGTGAAGACCATTATTTAGCAGTTGTGTTAGATAGAAGTACTGCTATTAGTGAAGGTGCCAAAAACATCGCAGCTGATACAACCACCAATGTGCAAAAGAAAATGACTGTTACTGATTCACGAGGACGGTTTGAGGATAAAAAAGGAAATGCTTATTTAAATGCCATTTTGTTCGACCGTTACAAAAAAGAATTTCGTAAGATTTTACGGACACGTTTGATAGCCACTGGCGTGATTGTCCTTGCATTTTTTGTTATCAATCAGTTTTGGAGCGATTTTTTAGGCGATGCGACAGGGCTTATCCCCCTTTTAAATATCATTTTCATTCCCATGTGGATTTCTATGTTTTCAGTGGGACGTAAAATGGTTCAGATTGTTTTCTTAAATTGTGACAATGCCATGCTTCATTACCCTTTTTATCGTGAGAAAAGTGTGATTTTATCGGGTTTTCTCGATCGTCTAAAGCGAACATTTATGTTTAATAGTGTCCTTGCTTTGGCACCGCTCTTGATGTGGGTTATCATAGGGTTTAGCAATGAGATGGATTTTTCATTTCTACCAATGACACTCCTGATCCTTATAACAGTCATCGCCTTATTCTCATTTCACGACTTGTTTTTATACTACATTTTACAACCCTTTGCGGGTGATATGCAGGTGAAAAGTCCTATGTATTTTATTATCAATATGGCATCTTCAATGGTGGTTTGGATGGTCGTCGGTGGTGGATTTGGTGGCGGTACAGATTTAATGAGCTTGTTGTTTGAGTCCCAGTGGCAAATAGCGATTATTTTGGCGATTCTGACAGTGGTTTATGTCGGGCTTGGAATGTTGGCATTGCATAAATTCGCATCAAAGACATTTAAAGCGAGGGGTTAAAAAATTTATCCCAAATTGAAACAATTTTATTCTGCTTGATTGCCAAGTGAAATAAGGTTGTTTTATTTTTATCTTATTAAATGCACATTCAAAACGCCTAGTGATTGAATACAGTGGTTTAGTTCAATGAAAAATTTGCTTAAAACCGAAATACCTAGATTAATCAATTCATCAATAGTAATGGTACAAGGAAAA
>Ga0131853_10006875_pt1 | contig 20548 bp, 17 predicted proteins | sample TergutLab28metaG_FD_92764 | JGI IMG/M metagenome (GOLD analysis project Ga0131853, IMG submission 92764) | Labiotermes labralis P1 segment gut microbial communities from Petit-Saut dam, French Guiana - Lab288 P1 (version 2) (version 2) | ecosystem: Host-associated > Arthropoda: Insects >...
TATGTAGTTCAATTTAATGGCTTTATGTCACTCATACGTTAATTACATGTTAAGTACAGATATTAACACTACAGAAACCACATATTCCTGCCAGTTTTAATATGTATTTGGTAATCAATAAGTTTGTAACAGCTGTCAAAGTTTCAAATTTCTCTGGCCATTATCTCCGTAACCGTTCAACTTTGGATATAGGTGTTTTGGGTCATATCGGTATACTTTAACATAAGGAACACTCTGCCGAAGTCTGGAAAATTCCTCCTGGAACACCCTGTGTATATATATAAAAATATATATATATATATATATATATATATCACTTCTATTATTTAAAAACTTGTGGCTTGTTCTTCGGTCTTCACATTGCAATTTGACTTTTTGAGCTACGCTTAATTTAATGTTTCTTTTATTTCTTTATGTATTATAGCGCTAATGATAGGATGATTAGCGAGTAAGGAAGTACAAAGAATAAGTAAGGGGGGCGCTTGTGGCCTAATTTCCGGCAACATCCCAGCATTTCCTTGAAGGCACTGCAAAAACCACGAAAATCCTAACTTGAAAAATAAAATGGTTTCCGGGCTTATATTTGGACCAGATTCCCTGCAGAAGTAAAATTACTGATCAGGAGACAGTGAGGTTTGGTTCATCAGCATTGCTATGCAACCTGTATAAAAAGTCAGTAAAATTCTGTCGCGGATTATCAAATTCACTGTCACAGTCACGTTATCACGTTTTACTCCCGTTTTGATTACTTCAGCGATTATTCATGGGTGTGTCATCGAAGAGTTTTCAGTTATAATTTAAAAAAACGCTTAAAAAATACAAATAAAACCATGAGGTCTGAACTAAACGCAGAGCGCAACGTGAATGACGAAGTTTGCAATGAGTGTGCTTCCTGCAAGTTTCGTTCTGCGCCGTGAAATTCGTACTCTTCATGTAGTGTCCACGTGTGCAGCTAAACAGCGTTAAACAGAAAATGACAGAGCTCAAATTAAGAAGTGGTGTAAACTGGCAAGGGGTTTTAAAACAAAAAGGCGTAAAACGAACGGGCCTAAAACAAGGGCTACGTGTTTCGAGTAATTTACAATCTTTGCTTCGTTAACGCAGTCCGACAAATACAGGTTCAATGACAATACCTGTGTGTCCAATACGAAACCTAAATTTACATACCCAGTTGACAGTTCTATGGAAACGTTGAGGTCATATTTGAATCATGAAGAATAATGTCGTCTGAGATATGACACTTGATGCATACAGCAGGATTATCTGAAATGTTTTTACACTTCTACAAAGCTACAAGATGTCACATCTCAGAACATACACGCAGAATCATTCTTATTTGCCATCTTGAGGACCTCAAGTACTATCACACAGTGGCTGTATTTCACCACAATATTTATTGTGTAAAGTGCATTAAGAGAGCTGCTTTTACTGCCCTGGACCTCTTGCAGCTTTATTGCAAACACTGGAGTAGTTAGAGAGTTCGGTATGCACTGAATCTTCATATTAATTCGAGATATCCTACATCCGTTAATTTCATTCCGGTATTAGTGACGGCGTTCTTGAATGAGTTCAGGTTTTGTGGAATCTCAGATTCTTACGGAGTTCAGTACAAATGCTGCTGTTTCCTGTTATGAGATATCGAGTAATTTGTGTAGATGGAAATAAACTTTCCAACGAAATATGCTGCCCCCTTTTTCACAGTTGATCTTAACACATTCACTGCCATAGTCGACCTTAGTAGATTTAATAATTCATCCAAAATCGCCAGCGTCGACCTTAGACGATCTAATTTTTCAATCGCGCTCTTTCAGCTTAAATCAGCTGACCTAGCGTGAAACTTGTACAGCAGCTTCAGTGTACCTAGCTGAAGTTATCTCTGTCCTTTCTATAGCTTATTATGCTTACATTGCGATATAATGAAACGTGTTTATCCTTATACTCAGACGGACAGTGGGCTGTCTCTGGCTGAAGTCTATAAAGAATCTTTTATGCGGGAGGTCGTGTATGTGTGATAGTTTATACTTCTCAGTGCAACATGGCATCTAGGAAAAGAAAAACAACTGGATTCAGAACTGAAGAAGAATTAGCTGATGCAGTGAATGAAATTGTAAATGACAGTGATTCAGACACAGATAATATTCCTGAATTTTCAAGTAGTGAAGAGAGTTAATCTGAAAGTGCGATTGAAAGTGATAATGAGAGTAATAGTTCAACACCGGGCCCTAGCCGCAGACAGATAGATGTTACCCCAACTACAGGGTTTTCTAAACATTATCGTCAACCAAGAATACCACCCTTCGTAGGCAATCCGGGCGTGCAATTTGCAGTTGAAAATGAAGCAGATGTGATGAGTTATTTCGACCATTATATTCCTCTTGAACTCGTTAAAATAGTAGTTGACAAGACAGATTTATACGCAAAACAACAGATCGCGAAAATGCCTCACCCCGTTACAAAACATGCACGTAGTGAAGAATGGAAACCAGTAACAGTAATCGAAATTTAAAAAATCCTTGGTTTGATTTTAGTAACTGGTATAGTCCGAAAACCAAAATTAGAGTTGTTTGGTCAATGAGAGGAATTTTTCAGACTCCAATATTTCCACAAACAATGTCTAGAAACAGATTTCAGCTTAACCAAAGGTACCTTCACTTCAATGACAATAATGCAGCAGGAACAAACAAAGATCGTTTGTACAAAATCCGTACAATTTTAGACATTATTGTAAATAATTTCAGAACTAATTATATACCAGATAGGGAAATTTCTCTTGATGAAGGCATATGGTTGGCGGGATCGTTTGCTATTTCGTGTATATAACCCAAGCAAAATTACATAGCACGGCATACTGGTACGGATGGTTTGTGAAAGTTCAACTGGATACATTTGTAACTTGCAGATTTATGATGGTAAATGTGGACCTTTGACTGAAACGGTGGGCTTTCTACTCGAGCCTTATGAAGGGAAGGGTTACCATTTATACCAAGACAGTTATTACAATAGTGTCCATCAAACGAATGAATCATTACAGAAATTAATTAGAGTCTGTGGAACAATCAGAGTGAATCGTGGATTACCGAAAGACATGATAGAAGAGGCAAAAAAGTTGAAGAAAGGCGAGGTCACTTTTCGTAGGAACCAGGAAGTACTGCTCATCTCACACCAACATAAGAGGCTTGTAAATATGATTTCAACACTCCATACAGCTGAAGTAATTGAAACAACAAGCAGACGAACGGGTGTGGCAAAGAAGAAACCTAAATGCATCATAGATTACAACACTCATATGCACAGTGTTGATACAGCGGACCAGTATCTGGCTCACTACCCATTCATTCGTGAAACTGTCAAGTGGCCTAAGAAAGTATTTTTTTATCTTCTCCAATGTTGCCTTTTCAACAGTTATGTTACCTTTTCAAAGAATAATCCTAATTACCGCAAACCATTCCTAGATTTCATGTCAGATATCACAGAAAATCTGATAGACACATCAGATGCTGTATCATCATCGTCATCATCTGACGAGTCGAAAGGCTCGAGTAGAACACGTACACCTATTCCAACAAAACGTGCCCCAAAAAATTACCCCCCTGGCAGGCTTGATGGAAAACTAAGGAATAACAAACTGGTCCATATTCCACCCAGAAAATATGATAAAACGCCAACACGAAAAAGTCGAGTATGTGTGCGAAAAATACCAAGAAAGAAACTAGATTTCTCTGTGCTCAGTGTGGTGTTCCTCTGCATCCAGAAGGTTACTACACACGATATCACACGATGAAACGTTACTGAAGGCATGTTCTAAATTTCAAGTCTTTATCTCGTATAGTTTTCGTGTAATTATTTTTTTTACTGAAATCATGAAAGAAGGGGCTGTGGACCCTCTAAATGGTTGGCATTTTAACGCCCCTGGGTATTTAAATAGCTGGCAGCGAACGTGTTAATTAGTGTTATGGTCATTTATGACTAATTAATATTTTATAGTTAATAAATGTTGAGCAGTGAATGGAGCCGGAAAATTGTAGTTAGTACAGAGACTCTGTCTCAGAGTTCACGATCCGGGTTTTTTATCCTGGCAGGGGCATGAAATTTATTTCTTTTCCGATATGTCCAAAGCGGCTCTGGGGCCAACCCAGCCTCTTACTCCTTGGATAAAGCGGCCGGGATGTGAGGATGAGCGCTCACCTCCATCCGGTGACGAGGTAAAGAATTGGTGGAACAAGAAATCTACTCCCCTTGTGTGGCTTCGTGGCAAGTGTTGGCACAAATATGCTTGTACTTTTATCTTTTAGTAATGGATGGGTCCAAAAAAATCTGCTGATTTATGGTTAGTTCCGGAAATCTGCCACTGATCTTGAAAAATAATATCAATTTAAATGCAGCTGTTACTAAAGACGGAAGTATGGCAGAATACGAGCAGGCAACTTGTAATAAACGTACCGTAAAGGACGGGTTACGTTCAAGAAAAAATGTAAACAACATGTTGAAGACAAGACGCAGTGAATTTAAACTGCTTTCAGGTGTCTTTTAACAGAACATTTCTGGTTGAAGTACAAAAAGTCTGGGCTATGAAAATTGCCAAGTACAAAATATGACTAAGGACTCGACTCTGCGACGCTCTACTCAACGACAATGGGGTTCACAATGTGTGACCTGTACTGCGGTGTGGGTGTCCGTCATGCCGTTACTCGTCAGCTGTGAACTGTACTGCGGTATGGGTGTCCGTCATGGTGTGACTCGTCAGCTGTGAACTGTACTGCGGTATGGGTGTCCGTCATGCCGTGACTCGTCAGCAGCAGCGGGGAGTGATTCCCCGCAACTGCTGAAGTTTCAGATGCCGTAAATACGGGTTTCGCTGTTGGAAATGAATGCGCATATTCATTTAATTGAGCCTCATGTATACCTCGACAAATTGTTAAAAGACGGACGCGTTTCAGGGGGTATTTACAAAGTGGGTTCTGGCAACAGATGACTCATTGTGTATCGAAGTTGGTGTAGTTATTAACATTATTGTTGTCTACACACCCATCTGAACCTCAGGTAGTAAACGACCCATTCGGATATTTTTTTTAATTCTTATTAACCCTCTGTGCCCCTAGGCATATGCGCGTACCGGGTGGGCCAGCGCCTCCGCGCGCCGCGATTTTACAATAAGTTAGTTGTAGTTGTACAGTTTTTCTGCGGGGAGAAAGCACTGAAAGTGAGACATGCGGCCCCTAATTATATGACTAAATATATTCATGTGTATTCAGATGTGCAGCCGTTTAATCTGGTAGAAAGACACCAAAGTTTCGGAGGACAGTCTGTAATACCTCTAGTATATTTCTCGTAAATAACGGTAAATTTATTCCCGACTACGCATCGTGCCGTCCCCAAAGGCTCTTCTCTCATGGGGAAGAAAGCGGTCAGTTTTATGGAAACGTAAGTAAATTTTTAACAGAATACATGGCATCACACCTTAGAAGACGGTAAACTGCAACATCAGTGGTGTCTGAAAGATAAATAGTGACGGAAGAATATTAAACTTAAGACAGGTCAAGAAATAACACAATAAAAATTTACGTAATCAAGATTTTCATAATTTGTATTAGTCACAAATATTTTTAGAATAAATAAGAAGCATAAAATAAAGGGTGTGGGACTCGTAATGCTCAGGGCGAAAGTCAGAAGTGAATACAAAATTTTAAATGAACACTTGACGACAGGAGACCATATAAGAGCCTAGGTACAGATATGATTATAATATTGTATCTGAGAGAGAGAGAGAGAGAGAGAGAGAGAGAGAGATTGCTTGTGATTAAACAAAGGATTTATGTGATTTAGTATAGAGACCAAAGGCTGATTCTTGTGAACACGGTGTTTAGCGTTTTCATCCTGTAAAAGCAGAAATAAAATCCTTTGCTCTATGAGTATAAACATTCCAGCAGCTCAAGATGATAGTTTTATATTATTTGACATTATCATGCCCAGAATTTTTATATAGAGCCTAAATATAGAATCAAGAGGACACCGTTCCTGGCACATTATCACCATTTACGTAAAACCCTCAGGTCTACTTCAATTAAAGAAATGTTCTGTTTTCCTCATTCCCTAAATCCATATGCCAGGACAGTAGGTCAAATTGGACCATGATCGCCCCCTTCCATATATTTTCACTTTAGTATTAAATACTAATTCTTATATCCGACACTAGTATATACAACAGCTCCGTTAAAAAGCTAATGAATTAATGAAAAGAGCCATTAAGTAAATAAACAGGTCACCATGGCCAAGCCTGACATGGATGTCCGTTCCATCATCATGCTGAAAACGTTGAACCTCCGCAGTAGTTCAGAGCGACCGAAGAGTCTTTCACGATTAGGTACACGATTCTTTATTAGCTTAGTCATTCGATGAGGTTCTGTTATTTTGACATGGCCTGTCCAGCTACAATTTAAATTTATTTTTGTCGCAGATATGGAAAACTGTTGTTGTTTATCGTATGCCACTGTCACTGTCCTCAGATATGAAGTCGAATGGTAGAAGGTATAGTGGATGATTGATTGGAAATAATTTGGAAGGAAGAGGTTGTTGTCTGGGCGAGGTGCGCTCTCGACATGTGCTCGGAGGGACTGAGCAAAGTCACGAGAAATTTCAATCAGATAACCGGTGTCATGGCCGACATTCAGTTCGTGCAGCTTCGGCATACAGCAGAACATTACCGCTCCATCAACCTGCTGGGCTGGGTTACTCCGTTAATTAGCCAACCTGTTACAAACTAAAAGTAAGCAGTTTCGCCTGCTTAAATTTATGCAGCAGTTTATTTTCACAGGCAGTGTACACTGTTCTTTCTCAGAGCCGCCTAACATATTTTTTTCTCCCTTCATGCATTTGTGTGGCAGTAAGGTCAGGCATTTTACTGGTGGAGGTTCAATCCATTAATGCCTGTTAAATGCCGCCATCTTGCTTTTCTTCCTTGGAAAGATGAGATGTTATTTGAGGAATGCAAATGAATACAAAATACAACTTAAAGATCGTGTAAATAACCTCCTGAAAATCCACGTAATGAAAATGTGTAAGCAATTGCTTTATGGTAGGGAAATTTGTCTATTATGTTATACGAACCGATTAATGTGATGTAAATGTAAGAGTAATTAAGAAGTCGAAAAAATTAAAATAAAATATTAACATTTCTTTACCTTTCTTGTCACTGTCAACAAATTTCTCCTCTTACGTTCTCATACGTCGAACTGCAGTCTGCATAATATCTTCACGCTTCTGGCATATTACGCAGTGTACATTGGCAGTTCGTTACCGACGTTTCGGGAAAACCTACCAGTCCACCTTAATGGGTCAAGCAGTCTTCTTGAAATGCTTGAAGCTTGGAGAAGGGACCGATTGATTGTTCCGAGACGTCGGTAACTAACTAACAATCTACACTGCGTTAACATCCAAGAAGCGCGAAAATGGCGGCGGAAGACTGAAATGCCGCATATTTTTCATGAGCTGTGCATGGTTTTTTAGTGATAGGATCTGAGAGATCGCTAGTGTAATATCATTGTTTTGAACATGCATGCACCAAGTGAGAAGAAAAGTGATGATTCAAAAAGCAGTTTTGATGAGGAATTAGAGCAGTATTTTAATCATTACCGAAGTACCATACGAAAATTCTGTTAGGAGTTTTCAATACGAAATTGAGGAAAAAGGATATTTTCAAACTGACATTTGCGAACAAGAGTCTACGTCAGGATAGTAATGATAATGGTGTTAAAATAGTAAACTTTACCACATCAAAAAATTTGGTTGTTAAGATCACGATGTTTCCTCGCAAATACATTTGTGCCTGTCCTGATGGGAAGAATAACAACCAGACTTTTCACATAATGATAGATAGGAGATGACATTCGAGTATGCTCGATGTGCGATCTTGCAGGGGAGCTGACTGTACTTCTTATCATTATCTGGTGGTGGCAAAAGTTAGGGTTAGATTGGCAGTAGGTAAACAAATAGCACAGAAGTCTGATGTGGGAAGCTAAATGAGCTTGACGTTAGGAAACAATATCAGATTAAAATCTTAAACAGATTTGCAGCTTTGAAGATCTTTAGTTATAGCGAGGATATAAATAGGGTTTGGGGGAACATTAAAGGGAATATCGAAACCTCAGCTAAAGAGAGTCTTAGTGTCTATTGAGGTAGCATAAACCATGGTCTGAAGAAGAATGTTTGCGATTTTTAGATCAAAGGAACCGGGCAAAAATGCAGCGGCTACAGGGTCCAAACCAAAGTAATATAGAAAATCTAAACAGTGTATGACGTTAAGATAGTATACATTTCAGAAACAACAAGAAGAAATATCTGAAACTAAAACTGAGGAACTTGAAAGTAACTGTAGGTTCAAAGCTATCAGAGATATAGAGGGGCATTATTGACTTTAAGAAAGGGTACCAGCGTAAAACTAATATAGTTAAGGATGAAAAGGGTGATTTGGTTACAGACTGCCACATTATCTTGGTAGGTGGAGGAGCCGTTTCTCTCAGCTACTGGACGTACATGGGGTTAATGATGTTCGGCAGAGGAAAATGCACACAGCAGAGTCACTAGTGCCCGAGCCGAGTGCCCTTGAGATTTAGATGGATATTGAATACCTATTAAGACCTAAATCACCAGGTACTGACCAAATCCCAGCAAAACTGATTACAGCAGAGGGCAGAACAATTCGCTCTGAGATCCATAAACTCATCAATTCTTTCGGAATAAGGAGGAATTGTCTGAGGTGTGGAAGGAGTCGATCATGGTACCTATGTATTAGAAGGGCGATAAAACAGATTGTAGTAATTATAGAGGCCTATCACTTTTGTAAATTACGTTCAAAATTTTATCCAGCATCCTGCTGTCAAGGTTAACCCCATATGCAGCAGAAATTACTTGGGTACATCAATGTGGATTTCGAGGCAACAGTTCAACTACAGATTATATATTCTGCACTTGTCACGTACTTGGGAAGAAATGGGAATAGGGTGAAGCAGTGCATCAGCTCTTTATAGACTTAAAGAAAGCATATGATTCAGTTAGCAGGGAGATCTTGTGCAATATTGTCATTGAATTTGGTATCCCCATGAAACTGGTAAGGCTAACAAAAATGTATGTGAATGAAACCTACAGCAGAGTCCGTGTAGGCAAGCATTCGTCTGACTTATTTCCTACTAGGACAAGTTTAAAATTATGAGTAGCTTTGTCGCCATAGCTCTTCAACTTTGCTTTAGAGTACGTCATTAGGAGGGTTCAGGTCAACCAGAATTGCTTGAAATTAAATAGTACAGATCAGCTTTTGGTTTATGCTGATGACGTTAATATACTGGGCGGAATTGTACACACTATAAAGAGAAACACAGAAGCTTTAGTAGTCGCCAGTAAGGAGATAGGACTAGAAGAAGATGATGAGGCAACTAAAACTTGGGTCATGTCTAGAGATCAGAATGCAGGAAGACGTAACAATATAAGGATTGATAACAGTTCTTTTGAAAGGGTGGAACAATTCAAATATTTGTGAACAACCTTAACAGATCAAAATTCAGTTCAGGAAGAAATTAAGAGGAGGCTTATGTCAGAAAATGCTTGCCATCATTCGATGCAGAATCTTTTGTCTTCCAGTTTTCTATTCAAAACTATAAATATTAGTAAAAACGGAAATACAATTTTGCCTGTTGTTTTGTATGAGTGTGAAACTTGGTCGCTCAAATTGAGGAACGTAGGCTGAGGATGTTTGAGAATAGGGTGTTGAGGAGAATATTTGGGCTTAAAATGGACGAGGTAATAGGGGATTGGAGAAAACGACATAATGAGGACCTTAATGATATGTACTCCTCACCAAATATTATTCGGGTGGTCACATGAGATGGGCGGGACATGTAGCACGGATAGGGAGAGGCGAGTTATATACAGGGTTTTGTGGGGGAAGCCCCAGGCTAGATGGGAGGATAATATTAAGATGGATCTTCCAGAAGTGGAATGGGGGCATGGACTGGACTGATCTGACTCAGTATGGGGACAGTGACGGGCACTTTAAATTCGGTAATGAACCTTCCGGTTCCGTTAAATGCGGGGAGTTTCTTGACTAGCTGAGCACCTGTTAACTTCCCAACAAGGACCCTGCTCCATGGATTTAATAATTAAGTATATAAAGGCAAACACTAACTTCTAGAACTGGGCTTCGCCGTGTTTTTCTTTGTCTCTTTCCCTCGCCTCAGGAATCCATGGGTACTACATGCGCAAAAGTAAATGGCTGAGCATGTATGTAAATGTAGCAGGTTTCCTTTTCCCTTTTACTTTGCCGTCGTAACCTGGAAGTTTTGGTCTACTTACGTTTTAACACGTAGTGATAAAAAAATTGCGTGCTTGACAGGCAATATCTTTATTTATCCCTCTATACATAATTGGTAATCATGTATACCTCCTCTGGTGAAGGTAAAGAGCTCGAAATTATATACCAGAGAGTTTTATTGGCCCTCAGAATAAACAACGATAAGTTTCTTTAGCCGAATTATGTTCACAGTATACACGTTACGTGTTCCGCGTGAATTAAGAACCAACGTCTTGTGTATTATTCAAGTCAGCTCCGTCGCTGTCATCTTTAATATATCACACAGTGGAAGATTCTATGGGCAGGAAGTTGCATTTCCTTTTATTATAATTTCCTGAGAAATTTACACGGTCTTCAGTATAGATTCGAACGATATATTTGATAGCAAGCAACTGATTTAGATAAAGTGATTTATTATAATTGACTATTATAATTGATTACCAACGTGACATGTTTATTCTTCTTGAGTTGTTTAAACATACCAAAGCAAGACGTAACTTTGTGTGTAGAAATTCTGACTCGTCTTTAAACAGATCATTCTGCGCTACGAAACGGCAGAGCTAAACTTCGTGACTCATGTTCCTAATTTCATACCATATTTCAGAAAGTCATCGCAACTGCAACAAGAGTTTTCTTATTCACCAAGACATATTTATGTAAAAACGTGGATTACTCAATAGTATTTAGCTTAAGTCGTTGATTTCTTTTGCTCACACTTCCAAAATGTGGCACCAATAACTGTGTAGAGTTTACACGATACACTGTCTTCAGTTACACACTAAGGAGTCTGCACGAAGAACACAGATGGTCCACGTTTACACGTGGCCTACTGCTACCAGCCGAGAATACTGATCTCTTCGAAGGTTTTTATAATTATCTAGTCATATCATTTTTACTTTGTACAATATCTTTTTATATTTGAAAAAGCTTTTCTACAAGTGATATATATATATATATATATATATGTATGTATACATGTGTGTGTGTGTGCGTGCGCGCGCGCGCGCGTGTGTGTGTGTGTATTAATCTCCGTAATACCGAGACCTTTTCCAATGTCTGTAAGTAAAATTATTTCCTTCATAACTTCTGGCATACAGCCTGATGATAGTTACTTTGAAATTGCCGAAACTTCCCGCTGTAATATACAACGGCTACATTAAAGTTGTTCATTGTTGGGTTTTAATCTTTTATTGTGTATTTCAGAAAAACAACGGGGATGCCACACCTTAAAAAAAGATGTGATGCTTTCTCTGAAGACTCTTAATGAAACGAATACTTGAATAAGTCTGATGTAATTTGCACTCCCACTGTTAAATCAAAGCTCGAAAGTATAAACTTGAATATTTTGTTTGAAAGATAGGTTTTTCAGTGACTTTATCGTGTGAACACATTCGCTGCGCTGTGCAGATCTTAGCGTTTTTTATTCCCCTAATCTGTAAATACTGCCCTTTACGCACCTTGATTAGTTATCGTAGTTCTAGCACGAATGTTAATATCTTTGTGTGACTGATCGCCGATTAAAAGAAACGATTTCTTTTGAAGAAAATTATAGCTTCTCGGATGCCCTTGCTTACACCCAAAGGTTTGTTACTGTGTAAAAAAATAAGCTACTCGTCTTGAAACAGACGAACCCATGTCCCACTCTAAAACTGTATTTCTGTAAGTTCTGCTGTAATACTTACGCGTCTGCTCCTAGGTCTTGCAAGTAGCTCTTCCCGTCAGATTATTCGATCAAATTTGTGTGTGTCCATTTCCCATATGCCCCAAATGATTTACGTTCCACGCCAATTTCACCCGAATTGATTTTTTCCCCTACTGTGACTGAAGGCAAGACCTCATTACACCTCTTTACCGAAGAATAATCGCTTCTCTGCACCTTCACACCTCCTCTCCTTTGACGAAGGCTTTCTTCCGTATTTCCACGGCAAAAAATTATACTAACGAGTTGTACCTGAGAACTGCTGTGATACTGTTTTGTGCACATTGCACTGCCAGGCAGGATCAGAAACTGCAAACATCCCAGTTCGTAATCGCCCGGTAATTTCTCGGTGCACGCCCTTGAACGAGCATGTAACAATATAGATGTCAAGTAATGAAGTCTGTGTACATCTAGGTCGCCCTATTGAAGGTACAGCTGATGGTTAAAGAAGCAGAGAATGTAATTTTTATATGCATTAGACCTAGCCCAAATACCGAGCGAGTTCGCCCCAAAACTAACGCTTGTGGCTTGTACTCAGAATCTCGTGTGGCACATCACTTATACTGCAGTTTACAGTGGTTTTAATCAGTCACTCGATGCAGATGCTGGTATATTAGGCTACTTTAATTTAGACCACAACTGCTTCCTTCCACAACCTTTGCATTTTAAAATTCACCGGCATTCTATGGTTAAACGCTCCATAGTCCCGAGTTACTGGGTTCATATATCAACTACAAATAAATAATAAATAGCTACCGAGGCTTATACAAATATAGGACACCCAGTGTATCCGTGAATTTCGAACGTGAATAAACTATATAATGCCTTGTATTGTGGAAAGAGGAGGTACTCACAAGAGCACAAGAGAAAGAACTTTACTTTTACGCACCCACTCTTTTCCCTTAGCATTCTCGTAACGAAACATCCCGAGACGCGTATAAGCTGCGACAAACACATTGATGTTTGAACTGCGATTTTATCCGACAACAATGCTCTAATTTATATTCAGAACTTGTTCTGGCTTCTCTGACATCTTTTGGTTCCGTTAGCAGAATTTTCTAGCAGGTACCGAATGTATCGCATAGTTGTTACTATACCCAAGTGCTTGTCCATCTCTTTGTTTCTTAGTTTGATCAATGACTATATTAAACAAGTATTCAAGCGAGAATGGTTTTTGAATGATATTCATAGCGTTCCTCATCACTTATTCATTCTTCCTGCCTAATCTACCCATCTTGCAAAACATGTTTAACCCTCTAAATCACAGGTTTCATATGTGTTTAAAATTGACGTTTCTTAGTCGGAGAAAAAACATTGCGTCTTCATTAGGGACATAATCGCTTCTATTCTGCGAATCGTACTAAACACAGAAGTACAGATCTCAGATGTTACAGTGGTTAGTACACACAGTAATAACTCTGCTTTGAAAGGATAACGGTACTATGTGTCCAGCGTGTTATTGTTATAAAAGTTGAACTATCGCAGAAACAGAAGCCTTCATAGCTCAATCAGTGCAGTTACTAGGCTCAGGGCCGGATGACCTGGCAAGCAGCAGAAGCTGGTAATTTCTCCTATACAGAGTCCGGAGCAGCTCTGGGGCCTAATGACTCCTCCATTCATTTGTTAGCTAGAATCATTTCCCGGGGTGTAAGGTGGAGGGAACGTAAAGCCTGACCACTGACATCCAGCTACTAACGAGGGGGAAAGTGCAAGCATAAACCCACTCGTTCATGACCTTTCACGGCATAGTACTTCATTAAGCTTAGAAACACTTTAACAAAATTTATAAGTCTACCGGTACTCCTTGCTATTGTGTTAGTGCCACTGTTCCGCACAGTAAAAACCTTCACTGACGAGTCGCAGCAGAGAAGAGTCAGTATTTACTGAGTTCTGTAATGTGTCTTATTAATGAGGCTTTAAAACAGACCTAACTTACCGAAAGAAACATAAGTTCGTGGAAAAGGTGGATTCTTTCGAGTAATACTTCGCATTAGTCTACAAAACGTACTTACGGTACTGGCATCGTATACGTTCGGGTATTACCGATTTGTTTCAGTACACGCACTATTTATTTTAGCAGACATGACAGTTCAGCCCTCGAAGTGATTCGTCACGGGATTCGGATTTCAATTACCCAGCAGGTTCTAGATACTAGTGGCTACCAAACGAAAGTCATCCCTAGGGCTCTCACGGCCTCCTGGTCAGTTGATGCCAAGGGTAAAAACACCTAAGGTTAAGTTAAAATCATCTCCTTTCAGAGGAATTTAACAGAAGAGGTAACATACGGATAACGTAATAATAAGACCTGGTAGGATTTTCGCATCCTCGACACTTCTTGGATGTTCAAACCATTTAATCCATTGTGATTACAATGTTTGTGTGAAATTATGTTAGTATTCTAATTAAAATGTTTTATGACTTTTTTAAGACCTAATTATGTCTGCGTTGACTTTATGTTAAGTTCACTGGTCACACACAACTTTAGAACTTCAACCCGTCAAAACATTCGTGATTTGTGACTTACGAACGGCATTTCGTACAAAACAGGCATATTCAGATCGACATACCAAATTTCATATTTACATTCTTCTTATTTTTCTTATTCTGCTTCTGCAATGGACTTTAGCCCCTTTCACACCATGGCCTCCCAGTTACGGGGGTTGCGAAGCAACTAAGCCTTCATAACGTGAACACGATAGCCTCACGCCCAAAAATCCAACCTGAGAATTATTACTGTACAAAGTTCATCCTAGAACAAGCCATGAAGACCCGAAAGGGAGTAAAAGTACAGCTCTATTCTTTCTTTAACCTCGGCGCTAGATTGAAATGGGTGGTCAGCGCCACGTCCCGGCCGCTTTACGCTTGGGAAGGAGACATGAAACCCATTTTAAAGTTAGTTGGATGGACTCCTGGGAAGTTCTGGGTGGGTGCCGAATATATCGACCCCACCGGGATTTGATCCCCGTAGCCAGTAGCGAGTCGCTATGCCGACTACGCCATCGCAAGGAGTATTCCTTAATGTAAACAATAAATGTTGGATATTCATATTGCACTTCTTTTTTTTCTTAATTGTGGATAATGTAATACGCTAAAAAAAATCGGTAAGTGCATAAAACCGTGACATTAAAACACGAACTTTACGTCACTGATTATTTCATCACGCCATAATATAGCTAAATGTGCTGTATGTGGCGCCATATGATTGGGTAATCACAATAAAGTATAAAGCAACTCGCTTTCAATATTACTACTGCACGTAATTTTGCCTTAACTATCAGTCATAAAAACGCATCTTAACCTCAAAACGTCACACAGTCGAAAGGAAGGATTGTTAAATATAATGACTCAATGATCGTAGTTTTATCTCAACTGGCCACCATGAAAATCGCATTTCGTTTGCTCCATACTGCAGCACAACATCCATTGCCTGCTCTATTTTTCATAAATATCTCGTAAACGGAACAATTTTGGGAAACAGCTGCATTTGAGGGGACATGTGCTTTGGTTCTATCCATAAAATTTATTTGAAACTTCTCTTATTCCACGAAAAATTCGACGACACCTTTAAATTTTAACAATACTCCTCCCATACGCTCCAAGGTTATGTAATTTGTCACGGAGACAAACTTGTCATTACCACAATTCCTTGCAGTACACTTACACTGTCTTGAGCTCAGTCACCGAAAACCTACCCCGCAGCAGAATGGAACCCGAATATCCTTTCTCAGTTTTTCGTGCTTGCACACAATCGGTTCAAGCACCTTCTGGGATAGGAAGGATATATATTAAGGGATATTTATTAAATTTAACCGTGACCTTTTCCTTTAGCACACTCTCAACTGATTTTTCACTTCCCATCCTACATTCGACGCTCTAAATCCGAGTAACTTACAGCATCGTTATACCTGAACCAAGAACAAACATAATGTACTAAAACAATTTATAATTTATTCCCAGAAGCAGTCAGAAGGGAAGCCTTTCTTGATGCAATTGATGTCATGCATGTTTCTTTGTCATGATGAGATCGTAGTATTAAATTACCGTAACTAATTCGTAAAAATGTTACCACATTTATAAGAGCGGGCTGTCAGACATTTATCTCTGATGATGTGAAACAGAATGCGTTCTCTTCTTACCATCTAGTAATTTAATCTCGCAAATGGCTACGTATCAAATTTTACGGTCCTGTGGGCTGCTGGTATAATTCTCGTCCAACATCTGCAATTTTCACTGGATTTCATTTATGCGCTTCCGCAAACAAAGGTTTCAAAGTGAATGGCTGCGAATTATTTCGGCAAATCAGACGAAAAACTAAGCATATCTTTCTACAGGCAGATATAAGCTTATTCCTTTTAAGATCTGAGGCTCTCAGGGCAGTGAAGGCTAGCGTTATTGTGTGCTGGGGTGTAGTGTGTTCATTTGGCATCAACATTTCGTAAGGGCATTGCGTCTCCATATTCAGATTTCAACCCCGTTAAATCAATAACATACGTAGATGTCTGGCTGCTTGTAGCACTCGAAATCCAAAACACATTTGGGAATTTTTACCTGAAACTGAAAAGCTATTTTCAGTACTGCTCCTGTGAGTTGTCCTCAAGGAGTAAATCGAAAGTCACTCAACAAACTTCATTAAAGGTCTATTTCAAAGCTTTTTTTTAACTGAATACATTCCAACTTTAACTAAACAAACCGAAAGGAACGGGCAATTCAGCCGCCATTCGCTTGCTAAATAGTTGACGGAAAGAAAAATATTTGGAACCAGATTTGCGTATCAAAGACAAACGACAAAGATACAATGCCGACCATAATTCAAAATTTATAAGATAAAAACAAGCGTTATTTCTGCCCTGTATCACATCACAACAATTGCTAAACTACGCTGAATTTTATAAATTATAAAGCTGGCAATTTCCGACACTGTTGAGCGAAAAGTTCCAATCAGCTGCACATCCAGATACCAAAGCAAAACACGCGTCAGATATTGAAAAGCAGCAAGACAGTAGACCCTATTCTTGTTGTGAAGACGATTGATATACGCTAATGAATTGGATGGTCGTACGTGCGCTCACTTCAGTGCATTAGGCCTGCTAGTGGAGCTAAAAGAATAGGTTCAATGAAGCTACTGTTTGCAGAGAGAGCAGGACATAAATCCAATGTTCGTGCCTTGTTGCAGCCAATTAGATTCCTCTCTATATGAAGGATAAATTCAGAGAAGTCAGCGCAGATATAATTGCATGCCGTGGCTCTGTATTGCAATAACGGCTAAACTCGTGATGCGTGGAGCAAGCAGCATGCATAGCTCGCGGTATCTTTGTATTGAAGCCACGGGTAATATGAAGGGAAATTTCCCAGTAATTTATTTCCGAAGAACCCGTGTTTTTTGTTGTACATACACATTTACTGCCAAGCAACAAGTACTGCAGGCTACATCGTATGTAGCGTATATTATCCATTAATTATCCATTTAAAAAAGCGGCTTAAATTAGGCTTATATTTTTATTTAACAAGTAAATATTCAAAGTTAATTTAAAATTTTAAATTTTATTTCCCTCTTAATTTTTCGTTTTTCGATTTCCTTCTGTTCTTGTTCTTTACCTTTTAATAATACACAAAATAATTATAACGTAAATTAGATATGAAATAAGGAAATTGACTAAATATGTAACTAAGTTATCCAATAAAGCAGAACACTTCTTAATAAAAAGAAAAGCATCACCTAATTAGGACTTCCCTTTCCTTTTATGAAATTCGAAGGTTATTGTCTCTTCACGTCAACCCGCTTCCCGACCTAATCTACAGCCACATGAATAAATTCCAACTCCTAACAGCACATTACTTTACAATTTATGGCTCTTTATGAGATCTGAATGAACTGAATGCATTGAATGACAGAACGACTGACTTAGTGTAATGTTGTTCATCAGTTATAGTTTTCTGAAAGGTGATATTAATAAATGATAAAAAGACAGAAGACATTACTGGACCATTCTGCAACAATTTCGAATTTTCCCTCCTATTGCAGTACGAGCGGAAACTATAAATCAGTTTGTTTTTTATGTTCTCTTGGTGATAAGTATTAAGAAGGCTCAGCTCTGAGATGTGGCACCGTATAATCTCATACAAGTGTACTTCATTGCATTGCCCCAGGCATCATGGCAGAGTGATGATGATGATGAAGCCAAACCTTTCTTCAGAAATGAAAGCACATATCCACCAGACTAAAAAGAGTATCACATCCCAGACTACAGCAATCTCGTTGTGCATTATTACTTATGAAATGCAGTGACCTGCCCCTTGAAGGTAACGTGCATGTGCATATATTTCAAATAAAAACTTTAAAAGCGTCGTTTGTTACATTTCACAAGCTGTTGTGCCGTGTTCTTCCAGACATGACTCCAGTACGGGAAGTGGGGTAATCTTTACTCTTTCCTTGAACATCTTGGTTTTACTACGCTTTATTAAAACAGGAATCCTAAGATTAACGCAATTTGCAAGCTTTCTAATACTGTCTTATCTAACAGTATGGGAACTCCACTAAACGGCGCCAGTATTCGTTTTTCAGCAATAATGTTTTAACACGTGTTTTATGAAACCTGGTCAGCTGATCAAAGCGTTACCAGGGCAGACACAACATAAAAGCATTAAGTATTCTGAGGACGACGGTTAACATTTAGGTTGTGGCCATCGGTCATACCGTCACTTTATGAATGTGGAAGCAGTACGCTCCTCCGAACTGCTGACAACACTCTACACGGTATCATAACCCAAAAGTCAAGAATGTAAAACGTACTCTTCCGTATATGAATGGACTCATTCGAGTTCCTTTCAAATTCTTCGGCTCTAAAGTAAATGCTGTTTAAGTCTGAAAAGTTGCCCGCACTGACAATGACAGATAACCTGTGCTGCAGTTTTTTTGTACAGAATTGTAACGTCGTTGCCCTCGCCATGACCGGGTGCAAAACTTCTGTCACACCTGTTATTCTCTGTTCCTGTCACAGGAACACACAGCAGTGTCATCAGATCTGGAATCAAACGTCTTCGTTGTGTCCTACAGGTACTGCGCATGCCAAGACAGGCTGGAATACGTATCTCATTTATGTACGTCACAACAGAAGAGCACCAAACAGTGCGCAGAACTAATACTGTTTTTATTCGCATGTTTTATTCATGGTTTATTTAAAGGTGCTGACGGTAACTCGTATAACCAGGAAAGTTAGGATTATTCGTGAATGACGAATTGGAAGTGAAGAGAAAGGAAACCACCTCAGCCTAATTTCACGCAGAATCTCGGAATTTTTCCGGAGGTCTGAGGAAAACCACAAGAATTATCAGCATAATCGATATTCCTTTCGAGATTCTATTCGGTTACTGTTCGAAATAGTCCACAGTGTTACCGCTTGATCCAGCGTGCTCGGTCTCACGTATGTTGTACCATACTCACAGCAAAATGGGTTTCACTTACGGAGAGTGCAACAGCAGATTAAATACGAGGAAGTGTTTCTGATATTCAGTTAAGGATCTGTTTTTTTCTGTTAGAAAATGCAATGATTAAATACGGAATATTTCGTTTTACCTTATTTCATAAGAGTCTGTAGCAGCTGTTGATTCACAAAACACAGAGTACAATGAGATATTGTATATTTTCTAACGTGTATGTAATTAGTAAAGAAAACGTTCCGACTGTTGGCTGTAATCCCATATTCGTATATTTGGTTGCCATTATGCCTACATATTTGTTGTACTTTAATGCCAGAGGTGAAGATAGGAATAGAACCCGGGACATCTTAAATACTAGGCTCTTAAATCTGGCTACAATAGAATGACCAACCACTTAAAGCCTATTACTCACTGTAGGCTGAACACCGACTGCTGCCATCTAACAGTTTTGCATTGTGATAACACAGTACATTGTTACGATTCTGACAATACTCCTAAATATGCCTAACCATTATTTCCCCAAACATCAGTGATGGAAACGCAGTTTTCGTTGCGCTTTAGGAAATGAGGATTTGCTAATGTTTAAAAGAGCTGCAGGCCTTCAAGGCCGTGTCATGGCCCACGAGTTTAGTCGCCGGCCTCTCACTACACAGGCACGGGTTCGATCCCGATGCCGTCTGTTAGAAATTGTGATGGATCTGCTGGTGCTCGGACAGGTTTCTCCCCGAGTATTTCGGCTTTCCAATGTCAGTGTCAGTCCATTACTGCCCCATGCCTTCCTAAATCTTAAAGAAAGACAAGCAGGCGAAAGGAAAAGAAAAAGCACTGCGTAGAGAAGTAATTTCACATTGTTCCTTTTTCAGGCCTCAGGCAAAAAAAAAAAATCAAGGATTCTCGTAATTTTTGTCGGTTTTGTAGCCAATACTGAGCTGGTATACAAATTCCGCGTTGCACTACACGCTTTTTTACGCAGCCATCCCCAACATTGACTGCAAAATTTCCGCCCAAATTCATCTCACCCATCTTTATCAAAATTCTACAATAATGAAGCCCATCGAACACAGAATTCAAAA
>Ga0131853_10006876_pt1 | contig 20548 bp, 18 predicted proteins | sample TergutLab28metaG_FD_92764 | JGI IMG/M metagenome (GOLD analysis project Ga0131853, IMG submission 92764) | Labiotermes labralis P1 segment gut microbial communities from Petit-Saut dam, French Guiana - Lab288 P1 (version 2) (version 2) | ecosystem: Host-associated > Arthropoda: Insects >...
ATGTAATTTTCTGTTTTTTATTGAGTGTTTGTGTTTTGACATGTTCCACATCCTTTTGGTTGTTGTGACCGTGTATGGATTAATGGAGTAAAAATAAATGAATGAATGAATGAATGAATATTGGGCCCTGGGCTGGATGGTCTCAGCACAGAAGTGGTACTTCAAAGAGACTCGCCATGGCACACTGGGGTTTAGATGGTGTTTCACTTGGTCATTAGAGCTGGTGTTGCTTGTTTGTGCTTATCCTGCACATTCTAGCTGTGTTGTGTCTTTGTGGGCTAGTGTACTTTTTGTGATTATAATGGAGTGGGCTGCTGATGAGTGCAGAGAGGACCAAATGTTGTGGGATATATGAAGTTAACACACAAAAGACTGATTTATGGGTATAAGTATAATAGAAGATGAACACCTATACACACATCTGAAACAAAAATTATCTGTTGGGAACATATCCAAAAGTACAACAGTTCAGAAGAGAAAATGAATAATGGGATCACGCACTTGTCTCCAATACTCATTGCTATAAAATTTTTATCAGTCATTTCTTAACACCAACCCCAGTGATCATGAAGAACCTTGCAGTGCATAGCATCTAAAGCCACTGAACAATCAGTCTGCACATTAAGAAACAGTCATCTTAAGTTTCACAAACATGATACTGGGTTGAAGGATGAGCATGAGTGCATCTTTGTAGGAACAACAGTTCCTGTGGTATATTCTTCGTGTCTGTAATCTTATCTTTGCAGTTACCTTACTTTCATTCAGACCTCTTAAAATGAAGGGACCTGGCGATCACAAAGTGAATGTGTTTAGTGCATAAGGGCAAATAGAATTTTGTGGTTGAATATTTTCCTTGTTCAGGGTGGGTTTTGTCTCATTTTCAATCACTGTGCTTTTTGAAACCAGAATGGAGTCTTATGAATATCCATAATGCCCTCTATCCATATTGGGTCATACTTTGCACACCGGTTTCATAGAAAGATTTTCAATATAGGGATTCTGATAATATACACACTGTTGGGAAAAGATAATATGTGCACATATATGCATGTAATTTTATTTATTGAATTATTTATGAAAAAAATTTTACGTATGTTATAGATACAGCAGGTGCAGTGCCCAAAAAGACAGCATACTTAGGCTCTATGCCTTCGACAGCTGGAATGGGACAGAGAGGTTAGTAGATAATTTGTCAGTTTTGTGCATATCAGGCTTAGAGTGGCTGTAAGAGAAATTTTTATTTGCTCCCACTAAACCTTAGAACATTTTGTAAATTAACTACACACCCTTGACAGTATCAGCATATGGTTGGTGATGCATAGTAGTTTTATGGTTTTTTAAAAAGTTACATATATTCATGATACCATTGAATGTTTTCTACTTAGGATTTAAGCAAAATCAGTGTTTGTATTTAGGCTTTATGAATATTAGATCTAATAGCTGAAGTATAGTAACCTTAACCTTTCTGTTTTATGTGAAATTTATTTTGATATTTAGAAATGGACAAGAATGTAAGTATGTTTTCTGTGACTTTATTTCATGTAACGAATTGTCATTTTAGTTGTCCCAAATGAGTGTGTGTGTGTGTGTATATATATATATATATATATACTTTTTTCTTTTTCCATGTGGTCTGCAGTCTGATGCAGTGGCTGGTATACTAATAGCATTACACAATAGATACAGTGTTTCCCTAAGGGGGGTTTTCAGTGAACCAGTAAAAAAGAACTTGTGAGGGGAAGTAAAAAATTAGTTTTTTTCCTCCCTGCTTTTGCATTTTGATCAAGAGTGATTTTTTCTAATATTTCAGTTTGAAGGACCAAAAAAATGTATTTTGTCAGAACAACTTGGTTACATGTTACTTAAAAAAAAATAATAACATGTAACTTATAGTGGACTATTTAATGGTACACGGTTTGTTTAAGCAGTATACTGCCTTGTACTATTCACTTTGCACTGTATGATCCATTGATTTTACATTGTGTTAAAGTGACTGAAATGTGGAGTGGGAATTTAGTTGTATGAACTACAATGCGATGCACACAGTTTTGGTGCACGCTACTGCTTGTAGGCCAGCAGTTGTTTAATTTACAGAGAAATCCAGAAATTTTGTGTGGAATAATTCCTTGGCAAATATTGAATTCATGATCTTTAGTAGGCACATGTCCTAACATCTTTACTCAGAATTCTGTGCAAAGGAGCTTATCTAGAGGGCACTGGATTGTTATGTGAAAACTTGTTACTCTCCCTGTTGTGTGAATTGTCAGTGTTGTATAAGATGTATGTGAGAGTTTGTTTGTTGTTGGACAGAAATCGGAAGTTTAAGTGGAGCTTAAGATGGTTGGATGTAAAGAGTTATATCCCACTCATGGAACAATACACTCATGCAGCTCAAAGACTGCTTATTGTCATGTAAAACTTCTTTGTAAGAAACTCTGTATAACATCTTACTCCATATTATTTCTGTATAAAAATTTTTTTGGTATGAGAAACGTCTGAAGATTTAGATCTCTTTTGCTTTGTATGGGTTTCACAGTATTTTCAAAGTTCAGCGTCAAAGCAGATGTATTTGGAGGAGAAACTGGGCTTGGATGGTTCCTAATGCTGTCCTTCAGTTGGTAATCCCTTTGAATGTTCAGCAGTATGCTGTGTCTTTAATGTTTTAAAGCTGTTGACCAACACATCCCCAGTATAAGAAGCAGTTCTTTTCTCTGATTTTTATTTCTTAGAGACTGTGAGTAAAAGCAGGCTGAAGCATTGTCACATTATTACTGTAGTGTGCAAAGAGATTTTATCCAGAATTATAATTAATCAGGAAGCAAATATTTTGTGTAATGTGTAAAATTCTTTGTTAAGTAGTGCTTTCTGACAATGATCTTAGAGCTACCAAAGGCATTGTTAAATATGCTCTGTGAACCTACATTATTACCTGACTCAGAAATTGTATTACATCCCCAAATATTACGTGTAATTTATTTATTGTTCCTTACTGAATTCAAATGTACTGTACTGCTTTGTCAGCTCTTCAGACATACTGGGGAGAGAAAGCTATGACTGTGGATACATTAAAACATCTTCATGGGTCATTGAAGACACGCCCACAAGAAGACGTAATTACAGATGAACCACATTCTTTAAAATCCAGCGTGAAATTAATGGAACACCAGAAACATGCATTAGCATGGCTTATTTGGAGAGAAAGCCATAAACCAAATGGTGGGATTCTTGGTAAGTTCTTTAACCCTTCAAAAACTCACATTTGTCTAATTTGTACAGTTATAAATGTTAAATTCCCATCTCACAGAAGGACACAGTTGATATAAATTATAAAAACCAATTGGTTGATGTAGTTTTAAGAAAACAGTTGCTGTTAGGCAGAGAAAGAAGCATGATGAATGAATTTATTGGGTGTTATAATGGTATAGAAGAATTTCTAAATGAGGAGGATGATTTTGAAATTTAATTACTAATAAACAGTATACAAGGTAATAAGAAAAGAGGTTAACAAGTTTATGGTATTATGGTAAGGAGCTAATGGTTGTGTTAAAAAATTTCACACTGAAGATGTCTAGGCCAAAAGACTTAACTGTTTCAGTAATGGTGAATGTGGCTGGTAGATTTTGGTAGAGGTTATTAAAAAAAAAATATATTTTGTTAAACTAGTTACAAAGGCTGCATGCTTTGGCGGGAGGGGACTTTGTTTGTGGTTTAGAGTTTGACTCAATTAAATATTAATATGAACTTACACAGATTTCATGAATCCACACATGAGTCAGGTGACTGTAGGCTCTGCAATAAGTCATACAGCACGTAACATACAAAAGGTAACACTAACGGCCTCTCATACAACTGCAAAATAGAATTGCTTTAAAGGCCACAGCTGACTCTCTGGAATCATTTGTCATAATTGTAATGCGTGCAATACTGATGAGGGAAATTAAAAAATGCCTTAAAAGATAATTTATAATATTTGGCCATTTTTTACTTTATCTCTGCTAAAATGAAGCATATATCTGGCTTTTGAAGTATACAGAAACAAAACAAATTCGGGTTGATCAGTTTCATCCTGTTGTGAAAATATTATGTATGAAAGTAATAAAACAACATATTTCTTTGACACAACTTTTTATTCATAAACTGATTAAATTTTTATAAGTAGTATTGACGACATGTTTCAGTATGTTTGAGGGCCATCTTCAAGTCTTGCAAAGGAGCACAGTCTTTATTTTCTGGTTTAAAGTGTTTATCAGAGCACAGAATGCAACTAATTGGGATACTACATATGAGATGAGATTACTTTTGATTTGATTTTTTCATTACAGTTTTCATACAATGCACAGATATTCTGTAGAGTTTTATGTCAGAGTTATGCATGTATATGTTTCAGCTGATGATATGGGATTGGGAAAAACACTTACCATGATTGCTTTAGTTCTGAAGGCCAAAGAAGAAATTGAGAATGAGGGTGTGTCTGAGGAAGATGCAGATGAAGAAAATGAAAATTCATGGTATTCAGAGAAACAGACATGTAAGTATTACTGCACTTTTCATAGACATTTCCACTTTTTACAGTTTTATCATCTCTACAACTCTCAAAACATATCTCTCCTCCCAGAGCTTACCAGTTTTTTTGCATGATCTTGCTTCCATTCATGCAATGCCTCTCGGACTTAACATCTTCATATTTAGCTTCTTGACTGTTTCCTTTTCCTTTTTTATATTCCAGTTCACCTTTGTCATCCTGTTTTTATTCTGTCTTGAAACTTGTCCATGCCTTCTTATTCTGCTATATATTAGTGTACTTTTCAAGTCCCTTCATCTTTAAATTATCTTCAGGTTCATATTTTATTCTGATCAATCTAGTTTCTCCTATGCTCTTAAAAATGCCATTTTTGTTGCTGTTAGTCTACTGATGTCCAGAAATCTAAGTATCATTATCTCATTCAAATGGTTTATACTGATTTTCATTTTTGCTTGTGTTACCTCCTACATTTCTTGACAGATGAAAAGGGAGGAACCCTGGTGATTTGCCCAGCAAGCCTTCTTAACCAGTGGGAAGGTGAAGTAAAGAAACGAGTTAAGCAAAATGTAATAGATTTAGAGGTCTACCATGGTATATCCCGAGAATCAAGACCTCGTCGGTAAGTGTTGTTCACTTTCTTTACCTATGCTTTATTGTCTGTTATGGGAATGGACTGAGTAAATGGAAATTTACATTGCTCCTTACCTTGCTGAAGTTAACTCATTTTCAGAATGGACTTGTAGTTTTATCCTGTGTGTGTCAGAGGCCTAATGTGCTGATAATTATAATTCTTGTGACTTTGTTAGACCGTTTAATGAATTTTAGGTGGGTGCTTATAGCTCTCAGTGCTGACACACGTCTCACCTATGCACATATACAGGCGTGCACACAAACACACACACACACAGTGGACTTGAATTTGTTTTTACAAAACTGTTACTTTTGATACATTAATTTGGTACAAATAACTACTTAATGAAAGCCTCAGGTTTTGTACAAGGAAGTTTTAAAAAGTAAGATAACAAACTTTGTGAAGTTGAGATCTTTATTATGACATCAGTTTGTACATGGCACATTAGTAGCAGATGATATACATCAGACTTCCATGTATTCCATATAGTCAGTACTGATGCTTAAGCCTTTGTCTGACCATGGTGCCAAGGTGTGTGTCCTGGTGTAGAAGAAAGAGGTGTCAAGTGTCTGTAGCTATCATGTTCTTGTCAGGATCTGTTGCAATTTGCTTGCCAGCCAGTTTGCTTCATTAGGAGTCCAAAGAAGTAGAAATCAACAGCATGAGACTGGGACTGTAGGGAGAGTGGTGCATAATCCAGGTTTAATCTTCTGTAAGAAGAGACTGCAGAAACTGCTGTCCGTGGTGGATGTATCATCAAATGTGTGAGTTCCGTACATGGAGCTTGACAGTTGTATGGGAGGTTCTTTGGCACCCAGAATATCCACACGCTTCTCTGTAAATTCAGTTGGTTTTGGAAAATACTGTGCTTACTACCCAGCGAATTGTTTAGATTTGGGCAGTATCAATCAGCTTATTGTATCTGTCTTGTCTGATAAGGGCATCTGCGTGATACACATTGTCATCCGTAGTGGACATGCTTGGGCATCTGAGTCGATGTTTGTCATCAGTAGGTGTCCTTCTGTTACTGAAATATTGCTTCATATTCATGCCTCTTTCCATGACATTACATGTGCTGAGTACATCACCATCTGGTACTGAATTGCACTGAGTCCCACCCTTCGCATGCAGCAGTTCAATCATGCTGTGTACTTTAACATTTGATCATATTTTCAGTAGGCCTACCTGCCACTGTCAAACTGATGGTACAGAAATACAACATGCTTACGGTGCCCTCTTATGGCTGTGTGATTACAGGTGGTCTTCAAATACTCATTACTTTGTGAAATCATGGTTGGATGATGCCATTTCAATGAGACATGCTCAGTGATGAATCCTGATCTGGAGATCAGATCTAATGGAAGGTTAATTGGAAAGCATCGTGTACCGTCCCTCTAAACCTGACCAACGGATCAGGGTTCACCACTTGTCACGGTGTTACCTTGTTTAATGACGTATTGTAATTTGAATCTTCAGAATGATTTGTCTTGAAATGGAATAAATGGAAAAGACTTATCTCTACGTAATGCCAAGTTTAAAGTTCCAAAGTAAAAAAGTAAAGTTCACCTTAGAACAGGCCATGAAGGCCAAGAGGGGGAGTAGAGGTACAGCTTTAGTGTTCCTTTAACCTGGTCACTAGATGGGGGTGGGTGGTCATTGCCATGCCCCAACTGCACTGCTCCCAGGAAAGAGACCCTGTACCCATTGTCTAGGAGTCTGGATGGGACCCAGGACTGGTCTGGACAGGTGTAGAAAATTTTGCCCCCAACAGATTCAATTCCTGGACCATGCAGCCTGTAGTGTGTTGCTATACTGACTGTGCTGTCCAGCCCTCAGTATAGTCCATGGTAAAGTTCCATGGTATAATCTGTAAATTGTGATGATCTTTTGTACACACTGTGGTTTCCATGAATCATAACACAGAGTGCCACAACATAAACGTCCACCACCAAGAATACTTCATACCTCATGTGACTCATCTGTATTGTGTATCTTAATGCAACTTTTGTAGACTGGCAAGACGTGACATGGTAGTAACAACATACAATATAGTTAGATCAGAAGGAGGAGTTGTGTCTGGCCAAAAGAAATCCTGCAGTGCTGTGGACCACTCAAAGCAAGTAAGTCTTTTAATAGTAAAAGATAGATTTATTGTCTCATTTTTTGGTTTGTTATCATCCTTGTATTGATGTAACGTTTATCTCACCATCTGTCTGTTTGGCTGATTACACTTATTAGCCTGGAACTTGGAATTAGACCATGAATGCATCCTTACAAATTGTGTGATATCAGGCTTTCACTGCAGTGTAAATGATGTCTTCGCTGTTCTGGGTTAATTGAAAGACTTGGTACCATCGACACAACAGCTGCTTGACCCGTGTAGATCTGACAGGTTATCCGAGAACAATGGTAACTAACGACCAATCAATTCTAAATAACATCCCAGAAGAGCCAAGTTCATATCCTTCCATATTGTTTCATATTCATTATATGCAAATCGTCATTATTCAAATTATAATCTAAGCTGCTGAAATTATTAAAGGAAGCAAAAATAAGTAGTGATTATGACTGTAACAATTATTTCTTATGTTAAACAAGTTTTTTTGACTGTGGTCACCAGTTACGTGAGTTTGATAGATGGTTAATTTTAATGCCGACTTAGGTCACTTGTGCGAAAGAACATCCAACATACGTTGTTGACAGTCCACTTCATTAGGCTACAGTAACATCCTCTATTGCTTCTGATTAGTCACTGTTTTATCATACCTTTTCTGATTTGTCACTGTGTTCCCTTAGCAGTTAATACAATCTCATAGTGTCCAAGTCAGCTGCATGCATTGTTAACCTTTCTTCTTTATCTAGAGTCTAATTAGAAGACGTTTCTGTTTCCTAGTCTTAATATGACATGCAGCACCTGATTTTGCAATAGTGATATGTATTTTATAGTACATGAAATATTTGCATTGTTTAACTGTGTGGACAGTGCAGATTCACGTGTTTTTTTTTTATTTTAGGGCACTTTGTTTGGTGTTAAATGGGAAAGAATTATATTGGATGAGGCCCATACAATTCGCAACCACAAGAATCAAACGGCAGTTGCAGTGTGCGCTTTAAAAGCCAAATACCGATGGGCTCTCACTGGGACTCCAATTCATAACAAAGAAATGGATTTATATTCATTGCTGAAGTTTCTGAGATGTTCTCCCTTTGATGATTTAATTGTGAGTAGGTTTTGTAGGAACTCTAAGACATCGTTCATTGAACATTAACATGCATACTTGTTTTTTGTAGACAGTGAGCATTTCAGTATTTGGTTAAATAGGAATTAAAAGAGGCATAAGTACTATGTTGTCATTAATCAAAGATAATTTGTGTACTTATGCTAATGTTATTAATAACTACACTGTAGAGAAATACAAATGTAAAATTTCCCCAAAGTGACAGGTTCCTTTGCTGTTAAACGATAATACAGATAAGAAGTTTTCTGTGATGAAGTTTGTTGCTTTGAAGCCGCGTTACTATTCAGAGTCACAGGTATTACTGATTCAATAGTGAAAAGAGTAAGAGAGTCTTAATGTATTAACACAGCAATTTGCTGGAGAAGGAATCATGCAACAGACAAACTATCTTCTCAGAAACAATGTGGATTTATATTTCATCATAACCCTTTATTGTTCAGTTAAATGAAACATACGAATCTTCTGTACCTCACAGGAAAAACAGCATCCTCTGAAATGACAAACTGGTTATTGCTGTACAGAGAAGTTTGACATTCAGGTGACTGTGCATCGTGATAAATTCTTATAATAAAACCAACTAGATGCACTAATTTCTGAAATTTATTTTTGGAATATAACTCTACATGTTTCGGACAGTTTGTGTGTCCATCATCATGGCTTTTTCACTGTACACACAGCAATGGTATATGTCATACTGGAGTTTTTCACTTTACACACATCAATGGTTTATGTCATACTGAAATTTCAGTATGACATATACCATTGCTGGGTGTACAGTGAAAAACTCCTGATGTTGGACAGAGGAACTGGGCAAAAAAAGTAGAGTTTTATTCCAAAAATAAATTTGAGAAATTAGTACATCTAGTTGGTTTTATTATAAGAATAGAGAAGTATTTGCTGTTATTCTAAGAGTCATGTGGAACCCATATATATGCTCTGTGTGTTTAATTTGATGGTGTTTATTGTCAGAGCACCCAATAAGGAAAGGTATCATTGTGCGTTGAAGAGATGAACAAAACCAAAAATTGACAAGATATGTTTTGTGGCTTGTTGGTTAATTTTGTATATGATTAGTTACATATGCATCAAAATTTTAGGGAGCAAATTTTTTACGCATTCCATCTAAGAAGTTTTTGTCAGTTGGTTGTTCCAACTCATTAAGAGGAAAGTACATGGTGAGTAGCGTGCACCACATAAAAGTAAGTCTCTTTGTGATTATTTAGACAAGAACCAGTTCAACTGGAAACAGGAGACTAAAAAATCCATGAACATGGTTAAGACACTTGTATACACAGTGTGCACCCTTTAATTGCCTAATAATACTGATTATGCATTCTTTGCACAACGTGCAAAAAGTGGGAATGGCCATATCTATTATGATTTATGTGCATCTGTGTACATGCTTCAGTTCAGGCTCTGTAAGATGTAAGAAAAGAACCTTCATAGGGTCGGTCCTCAGTATGTCTGTATGTTTCCAATAGAGAATTCCTGGACATATTTTGACATGTTCTGTGTATGTTATTGCTATTACAGTCCACCCCAGATTCATAAGTTGTATTTTCCTGCATTTCATAACAGCACTGTGGAGGAAATATGGGTGTATGCAGGGTGGGCACTGCAGTATCACAATTACTAAAGTGTGGTAATCATAGTAATCATAGTAACTGTGGTAAGGATAGGAAGGTAATTAAACACAGTAATGAATTTTATATTGCACTAAAATGTGAGTTTGGAATGCTCATGAAAACTGTGTACATGGATTGATTACACCTTTACATTATTATTATCATCATCATCATCCTTGGTATCACCTTTATCAAGGGTATTTACAATTATATACCTGAAACAAACCACGTTTCTAGGGTATATAGTGTTGCAGCTGTTCTGTATTTATAATTCGTGCTACATGTAATGTTATCTTGCCCATGAAATATGTTTTGTGCTTTTACATTAGCACTTTCTGCAGTATGTGCGCGGTGCCCAATACAGTTGTTTTTTGCAGTTCCTTAATTTCGTGCTCTCCAGGCATGATGCTCAGGTCTTGTCTGAGTTATTTTGAAATGGTTCCAGTCTCCCCTATTATGTAATACCAGAATCACTTTTGCTTTAACATTCCAATTGCGTTGAATTTCTATTATGAGGTTTTAATATTTTAAAATCATCTCGGCTTCTTTCTTTATCACATTTCTGTGTCCCGGAATTCCAACAGCCATTAACATGCATGTTCCTTGTTTATTATCATGGATTATGGTATCCAGTTACTATTATGAATAGTTGTCAGTTTGCACTTGTTGGTTCCATCATATGGTAACCCTGCCTTCATGACTTGTTTCGAATGATTTTGGTATGTGGTCATACCAGTGTTTGTTGTCTAATTTTACCCCTATTTCGTTGCATATGTAAAAGTTTAGTTGAGCACACTATCATGTTGTTTTGTTTTGTTTTGTTTTGTTGTGGTGGTTGTCGTCTCATGGTCATCATTGTCATTGTAGTTGTTGTTCTGAATATGTAGATAGTGATGTCTAGTTTGTTTCTACATTTCAGGCTCCCATTTTCACATCCACATTTATGGTTTGGCTATAATCTTCAGAACATAGTATATATAACAATATCATCTACCCACATTGGAAAACATATTAATTGATGGAATAGTCAGATTTAACATGTGTATTTAATGAAGAGAATGGTTAGATTTCACCAATGTAGCACTTGCCAGTTTTCTTACCCATCAGTCATATTAGTGATTAACTTCAGTATTTGAACTTTCACATTTATTTTGTAGGTGTGGCGTCGCTGGGTTGATAATAAGAGTGCTGGAGGAATGCAGCGACTAAATACCGTGATGAATTCTATAATGTTACGTAGAACAAAAGAACAGCTACAAAGCAATGGAACACTATCATGTCTGCCAGAAAAGTTTGTTTATGATATCAGTGTGAAACTTGATGCCGAAGAATTCAGAGTGTACCAAACAGTTCTGAACTTCTCTAGGTAACTATGCGATGATAATTGTTGGACTGACTTCTCTTGTTATGTTAATTTATGAGACTTGTTAAGTGCTTACCATTCTGTGTAATGTCATTAGTGACTCATGGTGAATTTTATGACGAACTTCTAACCATTCTTTTCATAAAAATATTGGTATTTTAGAAACAAATGGTGCCTTGGTAAACAAACATTCAAAATTGAAGATTCAAGTCTTCAGGGGTGTGACACAATGTCAGTCGATAAATAGGTATTGATGTTCCAGTGGAGCTTGCTTCCTTCATTCTCAGTTTGTGAGCAGTCCTCAAAGGGTGGCTGCACCAGGAAAATTGTTATGTTATATCTGTAAGGATGATTGGTGTAGTGAGTGTAGTGCAAGGGGCTACAGGAGGAACAGGTAGGAAAGTTCAGCAGAGCTGGCTGGGATTGAGTGTATGGGATGGAAACAAAGTAATGTGTATTTTATTTTATTTTTTTTTTTTTAATGTGTTGGTAGAAACCAGAAGTTAGTTGACCATGATTCAGTCATAAATCATGTTACTCGAATAATTTTGAATGTGATGGGCATCAAGGACATCAGAATAAAGAATAAAAGTATACTTATTAACTTGGAATCATAAAAATTAAATATCAAACAAAGGAACAAATTAATTCATGGAGGAGTAACGTGGGTTCCCACTGCAAGTGATTGTGATATTTTGTTTGTGAGAGGGACTGACTTCCGAAACAACCACATTTTTTTGGACTTATCCATCATTTACTTGTAACTAAAACACAAAGTTTCAGAAGCAGAGCTGGCTTCCAAAAGATTCTATTTTAGTTATAATTTGATGATGGATAAAATCCAGAGAAAGGAGATTGTTTCAGAATACAGTCTACCATTGTCAATTCTTTGTAGATTGAAACAGTGGCATTTCATTTTTGGAATGTTGTACTTCTGTGTTGTACGTTATAATTTGTGTGTGTGTGTTTTTTTTAGAACTTTATTTGCACAATACTTGGCACAGAAAATGGAGAAGCTTGAAGTGAAAAGTGGTCATTCCAAGAACCCAACCTATTTGCAAAATGGTGAGAGATACATAAGTTAAATAACTGAAGTAAACTAAGGAAAGGTTTTAAGTATAAACAGGTTGACCGAGGAAGGGAGGAGCACATAACAGAATGAGAACCAACAGAAGACTTTCTGTATGGAGTAGCCTTCTTAGAATTTCATGCAGTTATGCAGTCCTTGAAAGCATTACACAGGTTACTGACAGTCGTGTTGGCAGACAGTGACAGGTTAGAAATTATGAAAATGTTTCAATCTTTTACTATTGATTTCTTTAGCCACAGTTATGTTACTCCAAATGTCAGAATATTTTTTTTTGTACCTGAAAATTTAAATTCTTGATATTTTCAAAGTAGCTGATGTTAGTGAGGGTGGGAAGTAAACATACTTTATCTTGCGTCGGACTTCCAACTCTATTAGTGCACTACATACCAGTCACGATAATAATTCTGGTGATTAATGCACCATTTATTACATAATGGACACAAGTTATTGTGTCCTTTGGCATATAATATCATTTCTGTGCTTTTTTATACATTTATTGATGTTGTCTGCAGTTGAAACTCTGTAGCACAGAATGATGGATGATAATAATTAAGAAAGGCCAAATGTAAGGTATCAACTGTTATTTGCCTGGAGGGACCAAGGAAAATTAAAACTGGAAGGCGTTTGTTGCCCTGTGTTAACAAGTCTTTTAATGTTATCATTTTGTCTTTGAAAAGGCCTTGCTTACAAGTTTGTAAATATACATCTGGAAGGGTGCACAAATCCAGGGTAACAGGTGACCACAACAATAAATTTTTTGTGATGGCGCCTAATATTTGGGGGTCCTCAGTACAGAACTTGGTTCATGTCACTCTTCTGCCACCTTGAATTTTGACATGGTGCCAGCCCATCAGTTTACATTGTGATGGGCAATAAATTCAGGCATTTTCCAAATCTTGTTGGCCGAAAGCAGTGTTGAGTGTATTACACGCTAACATATTGTTGTTCTGTTGTTTGGAGACTAGTGATGAAAGTGTTGGGAAATGTATGAGGGAGAGTCAAATGAAAACCTTAAAAGTGCAATAAAAATTTGAAATACAGCTCGATTGTCTTGTAAGTTGACAACAATGATACTCATGGTTTGAAGGGTGGCCAACAGGTGACAGTACAAAGCAGGAAAGCAACACGACAGTGCAGTAGTAGTGTAAAGATGGCGGCCCTGCTTGCAACATGCAATTTAAGGTTTTCATGTGACTCACCCTCGTACATATAGTGTTACTGTTCTGGTGCGTTCAGTTTCGTTTGTTTAAATCCATAAAAAAATCTGAAAGTTTTGGTGGGGAAAAAAATATGTTGTGCATGAAGTTTTATGCTTCCCTGTGACTGGTACACATTGTTTCACCTCTAATTATATGCAGTTCCATGGATGTTGTATGTTCACATAGTGATGTTTGTGCATATTTTTCAAAGTGTCTCTGTGTCTTTTAACATTGCTGCAGTTGTCTGTCTGTATGTAATATGGTAAGTTTGCAGCATTAATTTTGATAATGTGATGCTGGAAGTATTTACAAGAATGTATTAGTCACACTGAACTTGAGACAACATTTGACAGGTAACTTCTTTTACATAAAATGAATTCAGTGAAAAAAGCTCATATTGTACATTTCATACCATTACCCATCCAGTTGTGTATGTATAAATGGTAAAGTTCACCCTAGAAGAGGCCATAAAGGCCCAGAGGGGGAGTACAGGTATAGCTGTACTCTTTCTTTAACCTTGGCACTAGATGTGTTTGGGTAATTTTGTTCAAACACATTTTTGAAAAATTGTACTTGTTATATGGCATTGTAAATGTGTTTCTTTTTTTCTGACTGTATCTCTGTGACATGTAATTGATAGCCAGGTGAATAATACAGTTTTTATTTATAGATAAATCATTTCCGTATGAGATGAATGAAGAAATCCGTGCTCTGCATCAAAAGATGAACAGCATGGGTGATGTAAAAACATTTCATATACTGGTTCTTCTTGTTCGGTTACGGCAGATTTGCTGTCACCCTGGACTGATTGAGGGTGTAAGTAATTTTGTGTATGTGTGTGTGTGTATACACACACACACACACACATGTACATTCTGGTACGTAGTAGAATCTGGTCTTATGGAATTGTGCGTAGGACTGTTGAGTTGCTGTACCTGGACTCGTCCACAGGAAGTAGCAGAGGGATGATGGGTTAATTGATTAGAAACAGCTATGGAATGCAGATTAGTCTGTATTACTTGCTATTAACTGAATGAAAACATTATTCTTCATAAAATAAACATATTGTTCAATGACACTGTGTAAGATGGGAATTTGTAGAGTTTTCCATAGTCAGGAATTTGAACTATTGTACAGTTTGTGGTAATGCTTGTCACAAGAGGCATTAAATGGAACAAGAATGATCTACTGAGGTAACAACACAGTCCCATGTTTTTAGAGAGGCATTGCTGCAGGCATGTTTATCCCCTTCATTTACCCATGTTATTATCCCCACTTCTATCATTCAACAAGCAGTAAGCAAGCTGCATGTGACCAGTGTTCACAGCTAGCTACCAGTGGACAGGGTGTCATATCCTAGCAGACAGGAATCCTAATAGTCCCAAATTGTGGGATCTTCAGTTCACACTAGTGATAGATTATGTCATGGTTGAACTTCATTAAATATTTTGTGACAGTAGCAATACGAGAATTAAAACATACTAAAGAAATATTCTTCCACTTATGTCTAATGGATATTAAGTGTGAGTGAAAAGTTAAAGTTTTTATTTACAGTATTAGCAAATAACAAATTTGTTAATAATTATCAGTTGCATTGATTAATTTCAGCATGAACATTGGTAAGTCATAGCATTGTTTTGTAGTTAAGCAGATATTTATATTATTTAATTGATCTTATTGCAGATGCTAGACAAAGAAAGTTGTGAAAACGATGGAATAGAAGATGAAACTGGACTGGATGTTGACCTTCTTTCACAGCTTGGAAAAATGGGCCTTGATGACACAAAGGAGAGTGAACCAGTGGATGCTGATGGATTAGTTAAGAAAAAAGTTCTAGATCATAAGAATCCTGTTTTCAAGAAGGACAGACTCAGTTCTAAAGTATGTGTTTGAACAGGGATTTCCATAAGTAACATTCACTAGGTCATAAAAATTAAATAACAAGTCATTACACTGTTAAAATCTATCTAATTTGTACCACTTAAATAACATTTACCAACTTGATCCCCGAGCATTTTGACACATTTGCACCATTGTGGCGTGAGTTGAATAATTTGTGTTTGGTGGAACATGGACTCTTAATCCAAGTTCTTCAAAGACAATGTCCTGTACAGTTCTGATGGACAGCTCCAGTGCAGAAGGTAAATTTTAAATATTGACATGGTTTTTCAAAACCAGTTCATGTATACATGGTGCATACATGTGTCCTTGTTGTGCTGGGCTGGCCACTACAATCATCATCATGAACATCTGTTTGGTTTTCACACTGTGTGCCATTGTCTGACATACTGCACTGTCATTATGCTATGACCATACACTGTCAATTGACAGTAAATTTTTTGGGGGAAAACATGTTTTGCCCATAAGAACCAAATCATGCTATGAACTTCTTTTGTTGTTGCTGTTGCAGTCAACTTGTTCCTTGACCAGAACTGGCACCATCTGGTGTATGTTGCTCCTACTACAAGTGCTTTGTCCTAACAAAACAAAATACTGGATTAACAGTAAAGTGATGGGCTGTGGAACCATTGTTTCTGAATATGACTCATAAAAGGGGTGTAAATTGAGGGTACCTGGTAATTACATAATTGTTATCACAAGTAAGAGCATTTATGTAACTTACAGGAAGGGTTCAATTGTTAGAATGGCAGCGAATGTAAAGATGTGCAGTGAAATTAATTATTCATTAATGTTATTAACACTTATAGTTCATAAGCATTGCAGTGTACAGTAAAGCCTCTGTTTAATGTTTAGTTGAAGGTTTTTCTGCATGTAATGCTTGAATATCATTGATCCCAAGTTAATAGTTTCAGTGCTAAATTCCCTTAAGATTTTCCTTAAGTTAGTGATTTACATCCACCAATCGTGCAATAAACCTTCAATAACAGTGTATACAACTGTTATATAGAGACATTTTGTCCATCAAACTAGCAGACAGTTAAGTGGGTACATACCATTGAAAGACTGATATCTGTAGTTATCACAGAGTAACTTTTGTAACTTACGTAAATTTGAAGTAGAAATGTTTTCCTTATAGTCACTGAGAGTGTCATACATCACATGAATTTGTTGTCCATTGTACATGGAACATCTGTTGGCAGACTATAACTGCAATGTTTCCTGAAAAAAATCTTTCATCGGAGACTCATGACCATGCAAATCATCTTCTGTAATGGGCACATTTTAAGCCTAATTTAACCCTTTAAACACCGAGTTAAATCCCAACTGTAAGTCCCAGCTCACTGAATTATTCTGCCGGGTATTTAAATTTTGCGCATAGTTTTCATAAAACCTGAATATTTCAAGAACTAAGCGGGATAAATTTGTGAATCAAAAAGCATTTTGTGGGGAAAGAAACAGACATTGCCCAGTATGCCTTCAAATGCTGTAATATCCTTATAGGGTAATGGAGAAGAATTGTTTCTGAAAGATAAGTTGGTCTTTGTGTGGTAATCCTGAAAACAGTTTCGGTCAACACAAAGCACTACTTCACACTTGACACATCTGAATATCACCGTTCACTTCACGCCCCCCCCCCTGAACACACACAACATCGGCGTTTCATGTGATTGCAGCCAGGCCAGTGCGATTGTGACTTGTGTCCAGTCTTCAGATGTTAGTAGAAGCTTAGGCTGGTCTCCCTACAGGCATAAATGGTCATGGCTTATGCCCAGCCCGTGCCAGGATCTCTCTGATAAGGGGGCCCAATAAGGGCGTGCACTACACGCCTTCAGGTGTTAGGGGGCAATGTCCACTGAGAGGGTTGTGGCTGTTGACCTGCCACATTACCAAACCATCCACAACTTCAGAGCTGCTGGCAGAATGATCTGGACTTGGAGGCTGTGAAATGGAAGACTGTCGTGAAGGTGGGCGTGGCTCCTCTTCGTCCCCTGACTCGTGTGTTGCGTAATATTTATCCTCGTCGCTGTCCGAACCCATTACGATATCTCGTATTTCTTTTATAGACAGCACACAAGCCCGTTTCTTACATGAAACATCACAATGTTGTATTTTCAACAACGCGTCAAACAGCAGAATCTCTGCTGAAAGAAGTCGAACTTCTTCAAGCTACTTGGTGGTATAATGCATGGATCAGGTATAATGTTCCCTTTCCCCACCTAAGAACCGTTACTCAGCTGCCTGTTAGTAAAACCCAAAAGTTTTATTACCAAAACATTCCAGTCCATTTACTAAATACAGGACATAACTAACTGCACAGTACATTTTCAAGACTTATGACACTTAGGCATTCATGGCTAATTAGGGTCTCAGTGGTAGCGTAAGTGTTTACACACAAATATGACACAGGACTGCTTTCATGATTGATTCAGTGTTGAGACATTGTGCAGTCAGATAGAAAGAGAGGGCTGCCAATGTTGCCAAACGAAGGTCGTCCGAAAGTAGACGTTAGTGTTTCTGGCATTACTAGGAGATGCTACTACATTGGACGTTAGTTGATTAAGGGTTACATACTGACCGTGTCACTGAAAGCAAATATATTATGAAGCATGATCAGTGTGTCATAAACAATCTCAAGTTTAGTAAACCCTAAAAATTCAAATAATTTTTTGGTTTCTAAGCTCTCTAGGTACTTCTTCTCATTCCCCATTCAGGTTGAGGTAACACAGTGTTTCTGTAAAACAAATGGCAGTGGAATCTTACACATTGAATTTTTCTTTGATTGCATGTTGTCACAAGATGTGCCTTCAGTTCTGTTATACCAGACTGGAGTCTACATGTGTACCACCAGTTTATCACAGAACTGTTTTTTTACCCCACCAGATGCGTGCCTTGTTCACTGAACTTGGAAAGGTCATGGGAAAAGGAGACAGTATTGTCATTGTGTCACAGTTTATTTCATTGCTGAATATGGTTCAGCAACACCTGCAAGAAAACCATGTCAACTGCCTGATGCTCACTGGATCTGTACCAGTCAAGGAGCGCATGGCCTTGGTTGATCGGTTCAATGAGTCGTCAAGATCTATGGTGAGTACCTTCAACTTTTAAATTGAAAACATCAGTTCAGGTGCAATGAAATATGCATATTTAATTACTCATTAAGTAAGCTTTATGCTGTATAGTCTGTCATCAAAATTGTTAGTTGTTCACCTGGGAATCATGTCATATTTGCATGAAACTTGGCAGAGACAAGGCAGTTAGCATGGTGTTTTTATAATAATATATTCAGGTTGCCAGTCAATGATTCATTGTCATATTGATTTTAAGTTGGTTGTTGGGAGACATGAAATTCATGAACTGAACTGTGGTTATTAGAAAGAAACATGGTTTGGTAATTTTATGAGGTACTTCCAGGTTGGGGCTTGGCATGTGTACATGGTTAGATATAATTTTGGTAGATCACTATTTTATTAACCCTTTAAAGATGAAGCATAAACTGTTTTATTGAAAGACCCAGTCCATACTGCACAGTGAACACTCTTCATCTTGGTTATAAAAATCAATCAGTTAAAGCTATATAGAGCGAAAGTTGCTGTTTGTTTTGAGACAAATACAAATTACATAATCACATGTATGGACCAAAAGTAAACCTGTTGAATGTTAGTAATATTGGTACATCATATAGGTTAATGGAAGTTTTCAGAGATTGCCAAGAAAGTGCTATGCTTCCCCTTAGTTCAGCTGTTGTGTTGTGCGTTATGTATTTGTTACAGAACAGTGTGTCATTATAAAGGTGTGTACTACATTACATTTCCACTGTTTGTCAGTTGTGCTTCTGTCATCAGGTAAAAGTATGTGGTCAACCCTATTGGCTGCATCTAATGGACATATGAAATAATCATCTGTTATTCAAACAATCTCATACACTCATATCACAATTTGAAATCAAGGCATTCAAACTTGTGAAGTGACAATTTGATGTCACTGTTGATGACACTAGACATGAACAGAGAACAACAGCCCTTGTGCTCAGCCTGTTAGACTGTTTACTGAACCAGGGTCAGACAGAATGGACAACTGCAGTGCTCCAGATCTGACAGAAACTTCTGAAAACCTTTATGAGCCAGATTTTGTGAAAGATAGGTATTATATAGGAAAGTGTACCCCAACCAGACATGTTACTGATGACAAGACAGACACTGAGGTCAGTGCACAGCATTCTGCCCCTGTGTCATTGTGACGAAACTGTGTGTGGTTTCCACATATGCGTGATGATGTAACAGATGCAAAAGGAAGAAAGTAAACTGTGGGATTATGGCTTATAAATAGTGCGTCCAAAAAGTAAGAACTGGTTTGGTGTGAAAAATGCTACAGAATTTATTTAAAAGGTGTCTTTATTGCAACATGTTGGTACCTACATTGAACAGCTGCTCCACACAGTCACTATGTAAATTCAGGCACTTGTCATGTCATGGGACCAACATTAGAGTGCCTTTATATGCATTTCATGCAGTCATGCATGTCTTTTTTCTCTTGGTCACTCCTCAAACTATGACTGGCAAAAAATTTGTTGAGGTGGAGAAAGATATGATAATCACCTTGCAACAAGGTTGGGACTATATGGAGGATGCTCAAAATTTCCCACTTGAATTATTTGCATGCCCACTTCATTCATCGCATTGCACATTAGTCCTGCCTTCTTTGACAACCAACTTTCCTCACATTCCCTTTGTTTATTGCACCTTCACCATGCACTTCAACATTCTGCCTGTGAATTTTTGCCAGACAAACATTCTTAGCGTTTACAAATTGTATCACCGACTGTACTTCACAGGTAGCGGAATTTTCAGTTTTCAACAACTATGGCGAACGGGGGGGGGGGGGGGGAAAATGACACCTTTTATTTAAATGATTGTTTTTCTTTTTATACAAAAAGAGGTTTTACCTTTACGATAAAGTATCTTTTCCCCCGGTGGTGCA
>Ga0131853_10006878_pt1 | contig 20547 bp, 10 predicted proteins | sample TergutLab28metaG_FD_92764 | JGI IMG/M metagenome (GOLD analysis project Ga0131853, IMG submission 92764) | Labiotermes labralis P1 segment gut microbial communities from Petit-Saut dam, French Guiana - Lab288 P1 (version 2) (version 2) | ecosystem: Host-associated > Arthropoda: Insects >...
GGGCACGTGCACTCCGCAAATGGAAATTTTTTAAAACAGGGCTCGGGATCTTTCCCCCTTCCCTTTTTTGTGGTTTTTTTTCCACCGGAATGGGGGGGGGGGGGAGTATGATATTACAATCACACCAAGTTTACAGAAAGGAAGTGGAAAACACATATTTAATTTAAATTAATGAACATCGAATGGGTAATATTTTTTTGTGTCTTTTCCCAAAATATCGCATTCTTGATTGGGAGCCTTGCTACCCTGACCAAAATTTCATAATTTTTCGAACCGCCCTAATGTAGAGGAAATACCGTAAACTGAAGGTATTTATGAACAGGATACTTAGGGGAGTGGTTTGAACTACGACGAAGGGCGAAATGGACGCACCGTGTGACATGCAGCACTCTGGTGGGAAAACTGAAGGGGCAAATTGGAAGACCTAGAAAGAGAAGGGATATATTTTTAAAATAGATATTAACGAAATACGTTAAGAGCATGTGGGCTGGATTTATATGCTAGGGATAGGAACCAGTCGGCATCCCTTTTAGATAAGAACTAAACTTCCAAGTTTAACAAAACATGGGAAAAAAATTTACAAGCTGAGGAATTTATTAGCTTTTCATGAAGAATTCTGCCATATGGAGTTGGATGGGGCGTATAAAAATTAAAGAAGTACTGCAGATGCTTGGTGGAGAAAAACATAAACTTGAAGGAACTAATCACAAAAGGAAAACTTGTGCAAATATGTGTCATGTACTGTCACTGTTGGTCCGTGTGAGAGGAACCGTACTGTTTTCCGTTAAAAACTGGTACAGAGTGTTCCACTCTCCTGGGTCTGTATGTTTACGCATTTAGCTCTTCAACTTAGCAAGAATTTCACATTATGTTTTCCATAAGCTACCAAAGTATCCGCAATTTCATGTGCTTTGTGTTCAGAGACGAAGGGAATGAGCAGATGATCCTGTATGAAATTGGGCTGGTGAGTAATCAATATGTAAGAGGAAATCAGACGTTGTATGCGTATCAGGCGACCTGCTACAGTTGTATTGTCAGCCATATTGACATTCTGAAGTGCAAATTCCCAACTCTGAAGCTGTCCACACACACACACAGAACCACACACTTACACAGACACACGGGCGTTTTTTTGTTTTTGAGGAGATGTGTTCGTGGGAGCCGAGGGATATTTGCCAACTGACAGCTTCTCCCCTCGCCAGACTACAGAAATGGATTTGTTTGAGAGAGGGGACAGAATATGATAGCTGTAACGTGTATAACTGTGGGCAAATATCTACATATCATAAGTCTGCCATATGACATGAAATCCAACAAGTGCACTGGTAGCAGCTACCGTCTCCTACACGTCTGATCAGCGCGTTAAGAAATCTGTTTCTTAAAGATAATTTGTTATTCTGTTAAAATACATTTTGCGAACTTCTACGTAAATTTCAGGTGCTTCAGAACAGGATACTGAGAACTTTAGGACCTAAAAGGGCTGTAGGCCGGACAGGAGGAAAGAGAAAACTGCACAACGAGAAATTTTGTAGGGTATAATAAATTATCTTCATAATATTGTTTTGTGATTATGTCAATAAAGATAGAGGGGCTGGACCAATAATTACACATTGGATAAGTGATACATACAGAATTTCAGTCGGAAAATCTGAAAGAAAAAATTGTTTTGATTAAAAAGTCGGGAAATCAGGCTTTTGGAAAAATTATGCTCATAACAAAATGTTTGAAGATGTGGTTTTGTTTCAGCTGGGTGATGATAGGTTTCGGAAGCGTGCTAGTAACACATTAATGAACAGCCGAAAGAGAAGAGGTAAGTTGAAGGCGTCTAAACTTAGACATCATAGAGTGTGACTTTTTCAAATAAGATTATCGCGTATCCTACAACTCAGATATCGGGAATTAATCCATTATCAGTGTGTCATCAAAAATAAATGTATCGTCAATGCATTTACATAAGGTCGAATGGGGCAGTGTGTCCAGCAACACCATTAGAAGCAGCGGGGTTGACGGATTTTGAAAACCGATCACCAGAGCGGGGAATAAGCATATGAAGCAGAGTATTGATTTTTCTCTTAGGCCGGGTAAGAATAAGGGTGTCGCTAAACTGTAATGGAAAATCAATGTGAAGAGGTATTGGGGTCATAATGCCGGGAATTTCACTTAGTACCAACTTGTGGTTCGGTAACTATATCCCTTTTATCCAGCATAACTCATAATTCACAAATAATGCGCATCTTCGACGCTGTAAGCCAAGTAGAACTGCGTGGGTCGTGAAGTAATTCATAAACAGTCATTCTGCTAACTGAAGAATAAAACCAACTAGATGCCACTTAATATTTTATTGCACTTCTTATAGGCACAACATGTTTCAGGCACTACTATGCCCATCATCAGGAGCTCACGGCTATAATATTGATTACCACGACTCGTCGTGCTTTTGCCTGCAGCCCGGACACTACTCCAGCCTACCCGCACCTAACCTCCAACCTACAGCAAACCAAGAACGAAACGACCAATGTGGTAATCAACATTATAGTCGCGAGCTTCTGATGATGGGCATAGTAGTGCCCGAAACATGTTGAGCCTATAAGAAGTACAATAAAATAATAAGTGGCATCTAGTTGGGTTTATTCTTCAGTTATCACAATGATGCACGGTCCACCAAACATCAAAATCATTCTGCTATTCAATGCTGCATAAACTAACAATTGGCTAAAATACGCTAATAAAGTTAAGTATAAGAGATACTTGAGTTTTTATTGTAACTGGTTACTGTTTTATTTCTCTATAATCCTTTAGAAATATGAACCTTTTTCGCTTCTCTGCTCTTTGTACTCATATTCGCAGGTCACAACATTCCAGGGCTCAGTTCCGTAACCTTGACAGTATGGTTGTCTAAGACGAATTCATTCTTTAACCTGGAAAATTAGAACTAAAGCCACATTCGCTTTTAACGCGTTTGTGAATTATATGTCAAGTACACTGAGTCTGGTTTGCCCAAAAAAAATGCAGAACGTATTACGTAAGAAAGAGCTTCTAAATTTTTAGGTCTGCTTATCACCATTCGTTATAAGGGTGATAAAAAAAGAGATAAGTTAGCGTAGTATGTAGTAGGCATACAAATTTTCAGCCTGAAAATATGAGGGGGCGAGATTACTTGCGAAATCTAGGCGTGGGTGTTATCATGTTATTAAAGTGGACTTTAAAGAAAAAGACTGTGACCGTGTAGGTTAAATTCATCAAACTCGTAATACGTACATTGAACGCGATACCAAAACTTTGTGTTCCACAAAAGGTAGACTTTTTTTAATGGTAGAGGCATTATTGACTTTTCTAGAAAGACTTTGCTTCATTGAGCCAGTTAAAAGGTAAAGTGATCCCGTTACAGGCCCTGTGTGGTTCAGAGGGTGGGTAGAGGTATAGCTCTACTCTTCCATGACCGCGGCTCTAGAAGGGGTTGAGTGGTCAGCAGCATGCCCGGCCGCACTTTACCCCCGGGAAAGAACCGATACCCATTTTACAGGAGACTGGGTGAGCCTCAGGGTCGGTCTGGACGTACGGAAAATCTCGTCCCCACTGGGATTCGATCCCGGACTGTCTAGCCCGTAATCAGTCGCTATACTGACTTAACTACCCGGCCCACATTGAGCCAGTTACTTAGTAAAATATTCCTGCACTTGTTAACAATTTAAAGTTCACTTTCCTACCCCTGTACTACACAATTTTCTGTTTCCACGAATAACGTAGTAGTAACATCCTGAGACACCGGAACAGACTGCAAATCATAATAAATTATTTCCAATACGCCATACCGCGTATATCCTGTTTTCATCTTGATATGTATCATCTCATATGCTAATTGGGACAATTCCGGTCTCTGCATGAAGGGTGGTCCACAACCACCAGGCGGCTGAGCCAGCAACAGCATCCTGCGCGCAAGCGTCCTGCAGGAAACGTTATTTCATTGAGTTTAGGCACCTCCATTAACATATGACTTGCATGAACATCCGGCACTGTATGCTAATTGTGATGGGCGGATATTACAATACTTGAACTGAACGTATATTTATGTACTGCATAATAAGCGACAATGTCATTTCCCTGCTCAAATTTAAATATGGTTTAGGTCACTGTAATTCCGGTTATGCCTATAACCCATATTTATATGAGTTCCGCTTCACTTATTATTGCACCAATACATTTGCTCTGATTTTATGCCAGCCTCTTCCCATTTTTTGTTCTATTCATATCAGAGTTGTCCACACCAACATGTTGAACAGGTGCAGACATGCGTACGACCGTTGTACATATAATTCATCACCAGAAGAGGAGGGAGTTGTGAATGTATCAATTTCACTATGTAGTTCGACACACAATATGCTTATTTTTACCGTGAATTATTTCTGTAGTTCCCAATTTCATGGATTCATTTGTTTGTTTTATTTATTGTATGAACAGTCAACGTTTGAAGGTTGCTGACAACGTTGCTGATGATGAAACGAGAAATTATTTATGGAGCCTGTCCATTACCTGTAAAGCTTTATGAAACGAATCGGTAGTAAAGCTGATGCTCATGCCATGCATTCGTGACTGTAGCGTCCGGTCGGTTGGTAACTGTTACAGGTGTAGTTTCTGTGATGAAATACACGTGCCGTATCTTGCATATGACAACACAGCGACTTTTCTCGGCTTCCCAACGTGCATTGTTCGTTGGGTGTTTCTTTGTTCTCGAGTTTTTCCCAACAACTCGATAAAAACAAGCAGTTCACTGCAGAACTCATAAAAATATTTCCTGCTGTAGACCCTTAGACATACATAAATTTTCCACCGAACAAAGTGGCAGTTTAGGCGCCCTGTATTCTGAGATTCGGCGCTGGGTCGCTGGATATTTGGTACCGGACATTTCGAGGTAAGGGTCTCTTGGGCATTTCGAACATGGCAGATGAGACCACTACATTGTTTCAAAACGTCGGACGCCACGTAACCAGTGGCGCGGGGCTACATGTGACTGATTAGTTCAATAAAATTCAGGTTCGTCTTAGTAATCAAGGGTTAATTTTGTTTCTGTTAACGGCATAATTTGTTCAAAATTTTAAAATCATTAGGCCATATGTTATGAAATATAATGTTTCTGAATTTAGTCAGAATTAAAGTAAAATGTAGCAAAAATATAAAATCGTTTCTGCCCAAAGGTAAAGGCACGTAATGTGAGTAGCTACTGCGCGCCGTTTATTCTTAAAATCGGCGGTAGATGGAGGTGAGTTACCAGTACACAGGACAATTGTTTTGTACAGTATTGCTTGCCAGAATGTTACCAAGCACAGAAAAGTTGAAAGTAAACCAGCTTCGGTTAAGAAGACATCATTTAAAATATGATATAATGGACACTGAGGGAAAGACGGCAAATCTGAGGCTTATGCAAGCAATTGGCGATAACGTAAATACGAGTCAGGCATAGCAGGTAGTACACACTTCGCATGTTTAGCCGCATATCCGATGTCTGGAAGATGGTGGATAAGTGTTCAAATATACTTGCTTTAACTGTCGACTGCATTCTTTTTTCTGTTTGATCCTGGAATAGTACTGCCTAGCGAACAGCCTTCACAAATATCTATAAAAATGTAGTTTTTTACGAGTTTCAGAACAGAATGGCTACTACGATAATGGTATTCGTGACATTGTTTCAAGGGAGCTAAATTTTACATGGTTGTTACAGATTTATGGCTGAGAGCCTCAACAATGTCAGTGCCGCCACTGGACATGTGGCTCTGCTCTCCAGTCTCTTGCGATTATCTCATACAGAGCTTTGTCTTTTAGCCTGTGGTGAAACTATTACCGATATATTGAGCGGATGCCACCCTGTCCCCATAATATCCATCATATAGCTCCAGGTAATGGAAACTTGACAATAAACATTCTTGTTGCCAAGGAAAATATTTATTCTGGTCTACGTCAATGGAAAAAAGGTTTTCCAAATCCCAGATGCTACCTCACACAACCACAACAGTAGTTTCGTTCTATTAATTTTCACACCTGTCTTCGCTTCTGACAGATACTAATATAATCATTATAGGCAAAGACAGGACTTTATTGGATCTGTATTCTTTTGCGGGCATTCATAAACACACAGTATGCGTTATGTACCTGTACACATAGGCCTAAATGGAGATGCGTTTTCTCTGATACTTGTACAGCTTCAATGCCACAAATTTACTGACACAAATTAGTGTTATTTATTATTTACTGAAACTATTCTAATTTTGACGGAGATATTTGAATTTCACTTTGTAAAATAAAGATAATATTACCCGTGTGCGAGAAGTATGAGATTCACTTTCTGAAAACAGTTTTTAATATGACATAACTGAAGAGTAAAAAACCAACTAGATGTCACTTAATATTTTATTGTACTTCTTATAGGCTCAACATGTTTCGGGCACTACTTTGCCCATCATCAGGAGCTCACGACTATGATATTGATTACCACATTGGTCGTTTCGTTCTTGGTTTGCTGTAGGTTGGAGGTTAGGTGCGGGTAGGCTGCAGTAGTGTCCGGGCTGCAGGCTAAAGCACGAGAGTCGTGGTAATCAATATTATAGTCGTGAGCTCCTGATGATGGGCATAGTAGTGCCTGAAACATGTTGAGCCTATAATAAGTGCAATAAAATATTAAGTGGCATCTAGTTGGTTTTTTATTCTTCAGTTATCACAATGATGCACGGTCCAATAAACATCAGATTTAAAATGACATTTCTTCGGTACTGTCGTGCGTGAAGCGAGAACTGAAATAATTATTTCTTAGCAGGACTGGACTTGATTCTTATCACCGTCTTGTTTTTCAAAGAGACTAATAACAATGTTTGAGGCAGCGATGTTAAATGTTTATTTAAACGATGTTTGGGGCTTTCCCCCATTAAAAGTGAAGCGTAAAGCCATGTAAGACAAGAGAGGTAATGTGGTATAACGTAACATTTTTGGCGCGTTCACGTAATATTTATACCTCCACGGCTGCCCTAGCAGCCTGATGCCGACTTAATCTTATGGCGATTTAACATTGCTGGCAATAATGAAACGTACGTAGGTGTTCATACAAAGCCTAAACACATTTTCATGTATTTTTTCCAATATCAAATTTCACGAAAATCCGTCCAGTGGGAGCCACGCTGATACATGCGGACAGACGGACGGACGGACGGACATGACGACGCTAATAGGCGCTTTTAGAGAATATACGAAAGCTCCTAAAAAGATATATTCTTTTCCTCTTTTGCTAACAAAATTAAAAAAAAAAAACTATGACGCATGGAAGTGGATACGAGGATTTCACATGCCGGTTGTGGCAAAGTAAATGCCGACTGATATACTTCTGGCGAATCGTGCAAACCCTGCCTTGTGTTGGCCTAATGTAAAAATTCCTGTTCATAACTTATCCCTTTTAGGGCGGGCAGAGGTGATTCAATTAAATCTAGACTTGCGAGTAGGGGGAAGAACTGGGGGTATCCGTGCATCCATTAAACCTTTTGAGCACTAAAATTGATCTTTTAAATAGGAGTTCCCACGTATTTTATGAGTGAACATTATACCGCTATACAGTGAGGGAACGCAATGCTCCAAGCTTATGCGTGACAGGAAGGGAGATACAAGTGGATTACATTACGGCGGCTCCCTCCACACCTGCAGTAACCCCTCTACTCAGCGACGCATGAGTTAAGGCTTGATGGTACTATTACCAGCAATGCAAGTTATGAAAGGCGCAGTGTGTGATCGTTTTGCGATTTGTCTTATTCCATTTGTTCTTTATTCATTTGTTGCAGATAGGAAGCAGTTATTACAAAGCATATCACACTGCAGTTAGAATTTCGTCTTTATGGATATCTTATTTGCCGATCCGAGTGGCCGCGCGGTCTAAGGCGTGGGTCTACGGCAGCTCGCTTGCTGGGATTGTGGGTTCGAATCCCGCCGGGGACATGGATGTCTGTGTTGAGTGTTGTCAGGTAGAGGTCTCTGTGACGGGCTGATCACTCGTCCAGAGAAGTCCTACCGAATGTGATGCGTCGTTTGTGTGATCTAGAAACCTCAAGAATGAGGAGGCCATGGCCCGCGTTGGGCCGAAGCGGCACAGGGGTAAAAATGACATCTTACCTCCTTTCTTTAAGTAGACACCGTAAGAAAAATATTTCAAATAAAATTATTAAATTAACGGATCTGTAAATTGAACCACGCACGTTCTTACGATGAGCTGCTTGTCCTGATAAGCATATTTATGCATGTATTATAATAAGGTTTCATTTTATCTCATGAATCCAAATTCGATGTCCGTTTATTCCGTTGAACATGAAACATTCAAGACCAAATAAACGGTGTTTAGTTTCAAGCAATAGCAATTCTGCACAAGCACATACACCCCACCCTTCAAATTGCAGACGCACATTAATACAGGCAATCCCATTAGGTCCCTCAAGCGCACGCTAGAACCAGCAACGACGAGTGTTGTGCGGAAGAGATTTGTAAGTATATCGGAAGAATATTGGAACTGAAGGCTGTAAAGCTACTAAATTGCAATATCTGTTAATATGCAAAATAACTTAAATTTGTGCAAGACTTGGGGGTCTACCAACGGTTTCGGTGAAGACTTGAGGTCTGTGTTGTTGGTTAAGTAGTTCAGACTTTCGGATGATCGCGTTTTCTTCGGCTTTAGGGTCAAGCAACACAAGCCCGGTCTTCTTACACTTCTTGATCATGAAGACGAAGGTTGTGCGACTTTTAGAAGGTCGGGAATGCGGGAATTGGCCCAAAGACACTTCGTAACACTGCAGAAGACTTCCTTCTTGAAGTGCATGAATTATTATGATTCATACAAGTTCTGAAAATCTGATGGAACTGAATGAATTGAAAAATTATTTGATAACATGAAGCTTGTTGAAAGAAATTGTCTCTAACGGCACATTCGCGTAGGAGTTTTATCGAAAGGAAAGAGTCCACTTTCGAGTACTAGACACGGATGGAAATATGATATCCGATTGGCGCTTAAGGAAAGGATGTATGAGTGTGGACAGGGTTTTGCCTCAGATTAGTATCCACTTGCGATCATATTTTGAATACTCGTATACTGCACATATTCCGGGGGTAAATTCCGAGTCGTTTCATTGCCTGCTCAGAACATGAAGTGAAGAAACGGTAAAAAGTTACGAGGATGTTATCTTTGACGAAATAACGTATGGAAGCTCCCAGTTATACTAAGGTTATCTATTTTAAGTAATAATTCGATTAAAAGACTTTTTAACTTTAACGAAAAAGAAAACAAGAATAGAGGTTGCAGTTTTATGTGCTTAAAAAGAGGCAATTAGTAATTAGGATAAAATAGGTTTCGAGGACATTCTTGATATGGGCGGAAATTTAAAGTGACTAAAGTTGTTAATTGAGAAGCCGCATTTACTTCATGTGGAATTCTGGATTACTGCGAACCTGCTGTGTCTGTACCTAATCACACCGACCTTAAATAATTATTCATTATTTCAATTTTCAAAATAAAACGTATAAGTTAATATATTTTTAAACCACTATTGTTACTTTGTGTGGGTATGAAACCTGGTCTCCAGAGGCGGAAAATGAGTTTGAGATTTTGGGAAATATAATTCGGAAGGGAATAATGGACCAAAAAGTTGTGAAGTAGGCGTACTAGGAGCCAGGCAAGGGTTACGTAATAACAGTCAGAAATTATATCTTTCGATTACTGTCAGGTTGTCAAATCAGAAAAGGAGTCAGAAATATCGAGTCGTGTACCACACATGGCAGACAGAAAAGAATCCGAACTTTAGCTGAATAGCCTACAGTATAGAACCACTAAGCATGGACGGGAGATAATATTAAAACCAGTCTTAAATAAATGTGAAGTGAACAAATTTGTCTGAGACTAGGGACTAGCAACGGGGTCTTATGATCACGGTTCCATGCAGAATGAAAGATTTCTTAACCAGCTGCGTGACTGTCAGCTTCTCAAGGACGATTCTGCTTTACGGTACAGTGTATGACTTTATAGGTGCGCGTATGATCCTTTGTCAGAAACTGGTTGTTAAAACTGAGGCTTCGGTTTTGTGTGAATATTATTTGTATTTTGAAGGTGACTCGTTCGAATCTTGAATGGGACGCAACCTTGTCAAGTACATAAGATTTATCATCGTCATTCTGGGCGAATTGTGAAATAAAACGTACCTATAGACTACGGTGTATTCCTTACATGTTTTTGGCCATTGATTGTGCAACTCAGCAATTGATGCATCATCTCCGAAGAACTCGAATCACCAACGTAACGGGTCGTTCAGTACCAATAAGTAATGTGGAATAATTCAAAAGATTAAACTGGTGTGGGCGGACCTAATTGCATTACAAAATAATGAAAACGGATTTAGACAACGTCGAAATAAATAGGTACCGTTAGCTATTACAGAGGACACGAAATAATGGTAGAGTTAATTCGATTCAGGTAGTTTTCATGTTGTGTAGACCAACCTCCATTCGTCAAACGAAGGACACTCTCCGTCTTCCAACACTGAAACAAATAAATTACATTTATATTCTTTCCGGGAGAAATTAATCAGCCCGAAGTTGAGAATCCCGTGACTTTCAACGACTGTAACGGGGCATATGTTTCTTCATAATGTAAGTTTTCAGATGCTGGTGTGACGTAGCCTTAATGTTGATAACGACAGACCATGTAATGTTGCAATATGGCTTCATTGTTACCCTCCTGTCCCCGGAGACCTGACACTGTCTTTGCTCCTATTATGGCACATCACAGTGTAATCGCATTTCTATGTGTCGACTGTATCACGATTGGACGCACAGCCCTGCCATACATGTTCTCAGTGCCCCCTATCTATTAACGGATTAGATTCAATCCTATCAGCATATAGGAAGCCACCCCTCCTCCTCTCTCCCACTCCATCCTTCCAGCACATATACACTGACTTTCAAATACATGCATAAAATTTTATACTTCTCTGATTTACAAAAGAAGAGTTTAATTGCATCGGACGCATGACTGCTCAAAAACAAATGTAATAAAAGACAATTAAATTTTGCAGCATTTTCTCCCTAATATTTTATGCGGGGGAGGGAGACTGAGGCTGTTACACAGATCTCAGTTGAGGTACTGCCATATTACGTAAAATTTCGCGGAAACCTTGTTACTGATCTCTTGGGAAAATGTCGACAAAGCTCTTTCTGCCTAGCTGTTTGATTCCGTTTTCTTACACATTCAGATCTGTTCTGTTCGCCTGACTCCGTCTGGAATGATTGAAAACCTCGCACTAAACATATTGCTGTGTCACGAAATATTACAACGTGGTGTTTGATTACAGAACTCTTAAGTATAGACATTAAGCTACTTGTTTCGTCAGGGGCACTGTTTTTCGTTCCTAGAAGAGCAGCTGTTTGCTTTTCTGTGTGAACTGTGTGATTTATTCACCTCAGCAATAATTATGTTCTTGAAGTTCAAAATTTAACCCATTCAATATGTTCGACATCATAGAGTTTTATTTACCCCATTGTTATTGTTCTCAGTGCGCAAAAGTGTTCTCCATTAGGAAAATTAATATCTGCTACAAGCAGGGCTCATATAGGTCTCTAGTTCAGTGTAGTTCGACATCTTCCTTATACTTAGGCTTTTAATGAAAAGTCGAGGCCGAAGTTTGAAATGCTCAGCGATTTGAAGTTTTGTCTTTTATGGATCTGAGGGTAAGGGATGATGTCTAACGGGGACAAGATGAGAGAAGGGAGAAATGGAAAGGACTGGATTGAAATAAATAAATCTCATTCAGTTACGTGTGTGCGAGCATAAGGGTTATTTATGTCGAAACCATAAATAAGGGGTTGAATGAGTCAAGAATTATAACATTATCCGGAGAAAGAACAGGCACCATATTTTTCAACTTTGTGAACATGTACAAAGATTACGTTCTCGCCTTGAAGCAGTTCTTTTCGTTATGATAACGTTGTTGTTGTTGTTGTTGTTTTGTCACTGAAGATAAATTACAAGTTTGCTGCACTTTCTGTTCAGCGTTTAAGAAGTTTATTAATATTTGTTATTCTTTGAGAACGGCCATTAAAATAAGTTTCCATAATTTTAGAATGAAATCCAGACGTCATTAATTAAATGACGCCAAGTAATCAGCAAATATTACTAAGTGCCAAAAGGGCTTTCTCGAGAATCTGGCAGTCGCCCTTCATTTTTCGAACTGTCGCACAATTGGATCCTGTTGTTAGCAAGATGAACCCAGTCCATATCGTGACAGTCTGTTTTCTAAACAGATTTTTATTTTGTGCTTCCATCTATGTCTAAGTCTGCAAAGTGGTCTCTTGCTCTCATGTTTTCCAACTGAAAGCTTTTATGCGTTTCTCTTCCATTCCATGCTTGCTACATGCCCTCTCCCACGTCCTGTCTCATCTAATATTCCCTACGCAAGAAACTGATCCATAAATCAACGATACTTGTGACTGTTGTAGCATAGTCGCTCCCCTATGCTCCATCCGTGCTTTCATTTCCAGTTCCTACAAAATCTTCTCATCCTAAGTTATAGTCAATTAAACTACACAGTACATTTCTGACGGGAATGACAGCAGTTGAGCAGTGTGTTGGGGGAACGTTACTTAAAACGACATATCTGAAAATGGATATCTCAGAACTTGTTATTAACGTTTGAAACATTTTCGAAAAGTTTTATTTTTCTCGTCCTCATGTATTGCATGTTTTGAGGAATCTCATCGAGAGTAAATACGTTTCCCTGCGTGTAGTCTCAGATACATTGTCCTTGCATTCCTAGAGGCCTAAATATAAACTATATTATGAAATGTTTGTAATTATATCCTAGAATTGAATTCGTTTTCTAGGTACATTGTAGGAGGCAATAAATTCTTTGAAATTTGATAAGATTTATGAAAGAATTTGGAGACAAATGACGAATTTGGTGAATGAGCTGTTCAGCACTAGAGCATTATGATTCTTTTCGGCCGTACGCCACAGACCACTGTCTGGGCATCTTTTCTCGGAGAATTCTGATGTATTATTTAAAGTATTGACGAAAATTAGAAAAAATAATGTGGGTTGGATAGGCATAAAAGTTTTAGTACGTTCCAATATTAATAGACGATTTCTATACCACCCTGAATGCCTACGTTAAGGGTACTTGATGGTAAGAAAAAAATAATTACCGCGGTATAGCAGATGTCACAAAAAAATAAGTTGTTGATGAGTATCACACGTGAAAGAAATATAGTAAAAACTTAAGTATAATATCCAAGAGATACATTGAATTTGGTATAACTTATTTCTTACCGTCGAATTTCGCAAAGTGCTCGTGGCTGGTATCTCATTGCGCTCCCCTCCATAATTCTTGTGCAGCAGAAGTCACGTTTCCTCCCTCGAAGAAATTTAGATTTTATGGAGCATATTAAATTGCATCCTCCCTTTAAAATACGATGAGTTTTCCAATAATGAAATGGAAGTCAATTCATATTTGTACACGTACATTTGTATGTTTTCAAATTCTCCCACATACAGAGTGGTTCACAAAAATGGAAGCCTTTAAGTACAGGAAGGTAAAGGTAAAAGGTAAATCAGTCCCATTACAAGCCCGAAGTGCCCACAGGGTTCCAGGAAGTTAAGGTTCCCAGATTACGTGACAATGGCCCAGGAGGGTGGTAAGGTTGTCAGCAGGTACAGGAAGGTGGTTTCATTATTCGAGAATAAGTTCCTTCCAACATCTTGATTCTAGGATATTCCATGCTACGTCATTTCGTAGAAACGTAAAATTTCTCGAAGTCCTTTGACACCTCCATTCCTTCAGATACATAAATTTGTAGGTTAACACAGCAGAACTTATAAATAAATTATTATATAATTTGGCTTTATATGTTAGCGCCTTATGTCCACTAATTTTATTTTGACTATAGAATCTGCAAGGAGCAGAGTCTTTCTGCAGGATCTCTTAGTTTCTCAGCTACTTAAGAAATTCCTTCAAATTATGGAATACGAAGGCTTATCACGACATCCAAATTGTACCAGTCCTGACTCAGATCAGTCTAATTTATGGCATCCCGTGCTACAATTTATGTTTAGATTTTTCCACCAAGTCCCATACATGCCACATGCTCCGCTTCTCATAATGTAGTTTTCTTCAGCCTCCTGCTACTTCCCATAATGTCCAAATATTTTCCTCTGCCTTCTATTTTCGAACACCCTCAGTTTGCCCACTTTTTCTCAGTGTGAGACCAAGTTCCACACCCTTGCAAAAGCCAGACGAAATTTTGATTTTGTATATTATGATATTTCCATTTTTCTTTTTAAAAAAAAGCTAAAAGTGAATGGTGATGAAGCATCGCCTTGTTGCGGACTATTCTGTATAGTAAAAATGTCATAAAAATATCCAGGCATCATCACAGATTTTGTCTGAACACTTTCCAACTAACGTATTTATTTCCCTGTGTGCACAAAACCGCGTTTTAATGCAGTATGTCATTTTCCTGCATAAGCTTCCTGTATGCTATTTCGCTGTGCACCATCTGTGATTGCGCGCTCATTTTTCTATGTTTCTGACAAATGCAGAATATTCTGTCGAAGTTGATCCTATTCTCCTAAATCCATATTGATATTCCCCAACAATTTCATCTTTGTATACGTACAATTAAACAATTTGAAGCTACAGTCGCCTTACTGAAGTTCGAAAATATAAATTTGTAATTTCGCACTATTAACCTCTTACGCAGAAGAATGTGCTCCATACAGATCGGTGAAGTATATTACGATCTATATCCACGTCGGTGCTACATATTTCTGTGAAACAGAACTTATTTCTTATCACGAATTATATAAGTTAAACGGATTTCATCAGGTAATCCTACTGTCATAGAATCTACAAAGGCTGTCTTAATAGCAGCTAAAAATCTATTAAACTCGTAACCAACATTTACTGGTAATGGTGTTGTTTCAGCTAAGGAGGTTGAGTGTACGCCATATTGTAATGTACGGTAGAGGACTCAGAGGTGAAAAGCTGGTGTAGCTTCCAGTGAAATGACCCCTTATCTAAAACCTGTCTGTTGCTTCAGAATTTATTAGCGAGAATAAATGAATATACCGTGATTTACCAAGGGCCTGTGTTCCATTATAAAGTTGGTATAGCAGACAAATGAAAAATAACTACCAAAAAAATAACGAATCTTAATTACACCAAGTTAAGAAAATATTTGAAATGAGTTTGGTTATTCTTACTTTAATTTAGAAATTGCTGGCCTGTGCGTATAATTTGTATAATGTCGATCTTATCGATGATAAGGAATTATTGAAAGCTGAATGTGTTTTTGAATAAATTAGAAAACTTTGTCCAGCAAGGACTTTTCCAAATATTATACAGCATATTCTCGTGTATAGTGGCTAACTTTTGTACTGAAGTAATATACCTTCAGTCTCCATGTTAGCAGGGGAATTTCTTAAACAGAAGAATGACTAACAGCATTCCAAACACGATTTCACTCCATGCTGCTTGTAACGTATATTCTGTTTTCCCAGTGTACTGCTCTCTCTATTTTCTGTTCTTAAAATATAAGTAGTCTCCTGTCTAGATCTCTTTCCAAATATATACCTTCTCTGTCCTACGTGTACACACGTTTGACGTAATGCCCTTATGTCGGTAAAATCGCATAAAAGTAATAAATTTTTCAAGTGTGAGTACTTCCGAAAATTTAAATTTGAAATTATTCTAAAATGTTCAACAACATTAAAGCGCAACACCAGAGAAGAGATCATTTTCTAAAGACAGTATCCATCCAAACTGATTTACAGTGAGCAAAACCCTGCCACATGGCGCATTGCTGTGGCATATACCGGGGTAATGTGATTGATGCGAACATCGAACGAAATGTATTATTGGCATCACACTTTCTATCCCGTCCCCACGCAAAGTGAAGTCGGCGTCTCGCCGCGGCAACCAAGACGCAAAATAATAGCCGCACATACCGTCGAAAAGAAGATCAGAACTGTACACTTTCGTTCTGCAACATTTCGATTCTGTTTAGTGTTCCGAAGGAACAGGTATCTGTTTAGGATTGTCGGTTGTTCCATTACAAATATCCACATCTTAGACAATGACCGACAGATAGTTTTAATTTCGATCTGTACATGGAAGTCATATTACTGACCTCATGTCAGTTGATCGTCGTTAACGATATCAATTTTCAGGTTGTGCGAACTTTTGGGGTGGGAATAATGCAGGTAAGTTAAGATATTAATATTTCATTTGCCGATAACGTTCCGCATTTTCTGTGCACAAAGCCCATCAATCGAAATCTTGTAACGGAGATTTATTTCTCTATATATACATTTTATCGTCGAACCTAGTGAACAGATTTCTGTTGAACTTGGCATTACGTCATAACAGGCTTTGTCAACAGGCCACAATTTTGGTTCTTATAGGTCTGATAAAAGCCCTACTTGATACTTAGGGAAATTTACGGTTTTTCTCGGTAGCAGATTTTAGTACGGTGCGGATACACATAACAAAAAAACTCGTGAGTAGTTATGAAATATGGCTTTAAAATTTATTTGAAACACTTTTTAATATGACCCTATATCGCAAATGGAAAGAGAATATTTTTTTGGCTAAGAGTATGAAGATTTTTTTACGATGCCTTTTATATGCATTGTAACTGGCCACTGACAGTCATTTGTTGGCTTTATGCTTTTGAACTGACAATTTGCCTGCTGTTTGATTTTACAATAAATTACTACAGAAAGATCGTGTGATTCAGTATTTAAGTATTACTTAGTAGGTGTGTGGTTGTAATATCTTGCAACAAATAGGTAAATAAATCATATGGTTTAATGAAGTTGAGAAAGACCGCCCATAAGACATGCCGGACGTAAATGATAAATCTAAAATGTTTTAGTTTTTCGTTTTCGTGATTTGCATCCAATGTAAATGAACATAAAGGCCAAAAAGGCATTTAAATTCGCATGGAAAGCATTTTCAAAGAGTATATATTCCAAGTAATGGCACAATGGTGTGATAAAATAAGTATGGAAAACCTGTGTGACGAATAACACTCTATGCTGCTGCCAGAACTACAGTACGTACAAATGGTAGGGTGCGTAATGATACGTGTATGTGCGTGAGGTGTGTGTTATTGCACACCATATCTGAAACAGTGCGATACCTCCTAGTTACATGGCTTGCGTGTCATAACGTTAGTAGCAATAGCTTATTAGTTGTCTGAGATCAAATATATATCCTGCATATATTTTTCTGCAGTTTTAAATGTCGTGTAGTGTAGTCTTCAAGTTTTTTCCCCACGCTGTAACATTTTAGAATCAATCCTCTTTAATGCCTCTCGCTGCTCCCCTCGTGTGGTGAAGAACCTCTAAAAACCTCCCTAGGCACACATCTCTGACACCCTGATGTACTTCATAACGGCTTTTCGAATAAGCCGCATATGATGAGTGTTACATTTACACATAAGTCTGCTTCGTTCCTTCTCTATACATATGTTCTTTCCCTTCAACCCTCCTTCTTGTTCTCATGTATGTAGGTTTAGGCTATACGACGCACCTGACTTCCGCATCCCTTCAAAGGCTAGAGGCTATATCAACATCCCTTTCCCCATACCGAACACCAAGTCAGCCCAATAACATCGCACAAAATATAGACTCACGTCTCCTAGGCTACATACCTAACAAATTATTGAATATCGGGATCACACAAACATGTGTTTTGGGGGGTCTTTCTGTGATTTTCTATGAATATAAATCTTGGTAGTCTTAAGAACAAGGAAATAAATTGCATACTCCTGTATGTCTCCGTGTTTTAGACGCATTTAATATGTTGAGATGACGCTGTATGTGGTAGAGTATTTAACAATCTCGTACGGTAGATTTTGGATATTCGTGGTAAATAAGAACGTTTTATTCGACTTCAACTATGCCTGCTTAAATTTGATTAATGTGGTCAGTAACATTTGTTATTGAAAATATGGCAATGTTTATATATTTGTGTACATAAATAATAAACTGATATTCACGGAAACATTAAAACAGATTAAAATTGAAAAAAGATTGCCGTAACCAAATCCAGGATTCTTTATCTTGTTTTCGCATTTACAAACTTAAAAATCAAATTATGGAACTGTAAGGTCGTAACTAGATGTAGTGTTTTACATTGGCATTAAGCTGTCACCTATATAGAAGTGCATAGAGCTGTGGTCAGTACAAACAGTGTACTGAGGGCAATCTTTGGACTTTAGAGAACGGATGGCAAAATAAAGAAGTGTGCTTCAACAAGAGCTTCAAAATTTGTACTCTTCGCCAAACGCTTTTAAGGTTGGTTTACACTATGGGTGCGCCGACGGTCACCTAACGATTAAGTAAAATATTATTTGCCTGCATTTGTATGCATTTGTTCGTCCCTGCGGTCACGAACACGTCACAGGATGCTCAAGTGTGCGCGGCCCCTTTTCGAAATAATATTTCACTCAGTTTTCAGTGTAGGTATTCTAAACACATCCGTGAACGTGGCATCACCTAGAGTTCTGTTATGAACGTACCCATGATATGGAAAAGTTCTTAGTTTTGCAGGTTTCTTTTTGTTATTTGGTTGCTTAACAGTACTGTACTTAACGCCCTACCACTTACTTAATACTTAACCATTCTAATTTGTGTGTCGTCACCGCAGTCCTAATTGTTAAGACTGATGTCAATCTTCTACTTCCATAACAAGGTATGAAAAGTGCATAATGTAATTGCCAGCATGAAATTGCGTCTTTGTATGGAAATTAAGGAGAAATAAGAAACGCTTCGGTCTGTCTTGGCAGTACGACGGTGTTCGTAGCACACAGTGTTGTTGCTTCTTAACACTTTCACTGCCAATCAGCCGACAGCCAATTATGCACAACTTTCAGCGCAAAATCTGCTTTGTGATTTGAGTCCAGTTTCATATTACACGTAATATGTATTACATTGTATTACGTAAATAAATGCTGTTAACAGCATGGACAGAGTAATGAAAACTTTAGAAGTACCATACATAGTCAATAACTTTCCCACCTTCTACAAAACTTTATCATTACTCTATTCACAAGCGTCTCCACTTGCTGTGGAACCCACATACTCGCCACTGTGTCCACAAATTTCAGCCACTGCATTCTAATCTGAACAGGCAAAATTCCAAAACTTACACACCCCGCCCCCTCTTTTTATGACCCCATTTAGTATTATTTTTTTTCTATGACAAGGTGTCACAAATCCTTCCTGTAGGTTTTCCAAAAAGAAAAATTGTGTGATTTTCTTATCATCTTTTCTCGCGCTACATGTCGCAAATTGTGCCTTTTTCATTTGATCGCTACAGTGTCACGTGACCATTATGATTTGTGAAGTTTCCATTGTGTTATTTCCCGCAACTATATCATCTCGCCTGTAACCATATGATGCTCTCTCGCACACCCTCATTTTAATGTGGTATTCTCGCAGAGTGAGAGAGAAGTGTACCTGCCAAATTATAAAGAACTGACTCGTATCCGCTGTGTCGCACACAGTTTCCAAATGCAGCAGCAAGCAGGCGCGGAAGCAATATCAATTACCAAGTACACGTGTTTCCAATAGTTGGTGTATTTGCTGCGGCTGGCAAATTGAAGCTGCACTTAGCTTGCTGAATGCTCTTGACATATACCTCGAGCGTCCTGTTGCAGTCGAGTGGAGTGGGGGAATAAGGGCATCTCTTTCGTTGCGAGACGATGATCGACCGACTTTGTGAGAACGGGGGCGGATTACAGAATATAACAGCCGCTTCTTGGTGTGAGGCTTCATTAGTTCTGTGGTTATGAAACGGGAAAGTGTACCACTTTTTATTTGTTTAAAGCCAATAAACTGCGTTGGGCACCTGCGACTGTCAACTAACATATAACAAGTCAAAAATTGTATCTATCTCAGTCAGCTATAAGGTGACACGTAAACACGAGAACACAGTGCAATATTTTACAGAAAATTCTACCTATTCAAAAACGAGACAGAACAGAACAAGGTCGGCGGTTATGAAAAAGTACAAATTTATTAAACGTTTATATCATTAAAAACCTAAATGCACCGTCGATTGACAGGTGCAGAGCACAGTGAATATAAAAACATTAATATTCCTTACGCGTCCCAAACAATCCTCAAAATAATATGTTAGAAATACTGTACTGTACTGTACTGTACTGCACTGCACTGTACTGTACTGTACAGTACTGTACTGTATTGCACTGCACTGCACTGTACTGTAGTGTACTGTACTGTACTGTTCTGTACTGTACTGTACTGTACTGTACTGTACTGCACTGCACTGTACTGTACTGTGCTGTACTGTACTGTATTGTACTGTACTGTACTGCACTGCACTGCACTGTACTGTACTGTACTGTACTGTACTGTACTGGTACTGTGTTGTACTGTACTGTACTGTACTGTACTGCACTGCACTGCACTGCACTGTACTGTACTGTACTGTGCTGTGCTGTACTGTACTGTAC
>Ga0131853_10006880_pt1 | contig 20544 bp, 8 predicted proteins | sample TergutLab28metaG_FD_92764 | JGI IMG/M metagenome (GOLD analysis project Ga0131853, IMG submission 92764) | Labiotermes labralis P1 segment gut microbial communities from Petit-Saut dam, French Guiana - Lab288 P1 (version 2) (version 2) | ecosystem: Host-associated > Arthropoda: Insects >...
CCGAAGGTTCATTACCGTACTCACAAGCGTCCGCCACCTATCCCTATCCTGGGCCAACCCAATCCAGTCCACATACCCACATCCCACCTCCTGGAGATCCATCCTAATATTATCCACCCATTTCTGTAGTACATACCTTTTGTATTTGTGTGTGTAAGAGGTGTAACAATGCCAGAAGTAATATGACTGGTAAATGCAGCACGATCTTTTGGATGAACAAAATCTATAAGGGATCGTCCGAGCCACATGTCCATTGAAAATCCAACAACGTCACTGATGTTTGGAGTGGTAAATACTACCATGCCATCTTGCATCGATACCACTATGCCAAATTCACCCTGCAACAGAAGATACAGCACCCAGGCCAAAGTGTCACATCTGGGGCTCCATGCCCCAAACGTCACACAAGATTCTGGAAATTCAACTGTGTGGACATAAGGAAAGTATCATAATGTGAAAGCATGAAAAATTATGTTTAGATTACCATTTGTGAATTTTCATCATATTTTAAAATGAAAAAATAAGTAAAACAAACCTTCAGTTATGATTTGCAATTCAGATACTTACATGCAAATTTAGATGCCAATGGACACTCATTTCTTTCAGGTCGGACTTTTTTGAATTAAAGTAAGCAAACAAGCATCAAAAACAATTTTACTACAAATCATCTTAACTCCTATGATCATTTCTTTGTATGGATACAGCGTAAATACTTGTATTGAATGCTGAGGTAAGGAATTTTAAGTAGCAGAAGTTAAAATATTCTGATTCATTTTAATTGATTATTGCAATTAATTACACAAAACTAACGTCAAAAGAATGAACAAGCGAAGTAGCATATTCAAGGATAATCTCCACAACTTCCACATATGAAACCTTCCAAGAACACCATTACCTCAGGCCTGTGAAATATCATATTCGCCACACAGATCAGAGTACATCACATAATTCTTCAAGCTGTTCTTGGGACAGTGTCGATAATGTAAGAATTCCAGTAAGTTAATACCTCAACAGTTCACAGGTAATAGAACTCCTGAACACCAACAAAATATTTTCTGTGTTGTTTGTTAGACATGCAAACTTTTGACTTGCTCACATAAAGAAAACTTACGCTTATTTCATAACTTATTTTTTGAGGACAATTTTTCCCTGAATCTGTAACCTCTCTTCTTTCCACTTTACAATCTCTCACACAGCAGATTTTTAAAATCTACATATTTATTCAAAAGACATGCCCCATAATGAAAATTCATCCCATACATGCCATACAGGCAGAGTAGGGGTTCATTGGTGGCAGACGGAGCTCCTGACAGGTGAATGGCACACTCCAGCTGCTTTACACCAGGGAAAGAACACCAGTACCACTGCATATATACATGCACACATATATACACACAAGATTGCACTTTCATCAGTCCTTAACAGCATAATGGCACAGAACATAAAACACATAATAAGAATAAATCTCATTCATTGCAATCAACACTTACACAATACACCAACTTCATATGGGCACAAATACAGACAAAAACCTCATACATAAAAATATCACAATATTAAAACACAGCAAAAATATCTGGTATAAAACACTGACAGTAATAATAATTAATTGTTAAAAAATTGGAAAACCCCCAATCAGGCCCCATACCAAATAGAATATTAAGAATTCATATATTCTTCAATTGAGTAGAAGGTTTTGCCAGTTAAACACTTCTTTAAATTTATTATAAAACATTTTTTTTCCTTAGAACTGACTCAGCAATATATTTGATCAATTCGTTTAAGGTTTTTATGCTATCATTGTATGCTCCTTTCTGGTATATCGTAAGGGTCGTTGATGGTTTATGCAACAGTAATTTATTTTTTGTATTAAAATCAAGAACTGTAGCATTAAATGTATAAATTTCCAAATTCTGTGACAAGAACCTCACCAGGGGTAGTACGTATTGCCAAGACATTGTAAATAATCCTTATCTCCGAAATAAAGTTTACATGATGTTCTAGAGCTTGAAACAGTTATAATCCTACATATCCTTCTCTGTTGTAGGAAAACTTGTTTGCTACCTGTCGAGTTATCCCAGAATATAATGTCATATTCCTCTGTAGCAAGAAATTATGCAAAAAAAATTATTTTGAGAATGGACATTTTACTGTTAGAATACACAGATCTAACAACGAAGCGTTTAGGTAAAATTTTATTAATATGACTCTTCCAGTTTATATGTTTATCTAATTCTAACCCTAGATATTTGGTATTAGTAGATTCTTTTATTGAATTATTTTGATAGTTAATTAGAAATGTTTTGTTTTGGTAATGTTTTGAACTGAATTTGACTATGTTTGTCTTATTCAAAATTAAACTTCAACAATTTACTACAAACCATTCACTCTTGTAGTCCAGTGTAATGGAGGGTGGATGTGTTTGGAAATGAGAATATTTCCCCCAACCGGGATTCGAACTCCGGTCCATCATGCTATACGGACATTGCTACCCCAGACCCAACTCATCAAAATCATGCCCCACTGATAATTTAATTAATAAAAAGAAAATCAAAACAAACACTAAAATTACTCAGGAATTTCAATTTATTTCTAACTAATGTTCAAGTGTATAACACTTTGGTATCACACAAAAATACCTAAACCTTACTCACTACGTTTACACTAACTTAATAACATTTCATTTTTATTCTCTGCCACAATTTATTTGGGAGACATAGATATTATATCAGCCACACAATCATTCTAGAGAAATTATATTAGTACAAAAATTTACCTATCATTCAGAAACGTACCAGGTGATAATGTATACAAATGCTTATAGGATATGACTTTCAGTCCATTACGAATTATTGGAATAAATTAACTTTTACTCTCCGGAAACAAATAATTTTAAATCTCTGTGGTTGGTAGATGGATTAGAATTTGTGCATAAGTTTATCATTTAAAAACAGGAGATTTAAAATCTGCTGGTGCAATGGCAACCATGGCCATATTTTAACTCTGAGGTAATGGTATAAGCATCATTACAATAATGCAAGCTCATCCAGCTGGATTATGTGCATGCATCATTGCAAAACTGCAATGTTCAGCCAGCTGAAACAGTGACGGCAAATGTGACATCAAGAGTGATAGCACGTGAGTCAATGAGTGAATGAGAGTGTGAAACAGCATGAATGATGGGGTGTGAATGTGAGTGCATGTGCATGTAATGTAAGCAAGAGAGTGTATGAGTTAGTGAGTGAGTGCTAGAGTAAGGGTGGGAGAAAGTGCATGTCTGTGTGGACGCGCGCAAGCGTATTGAACACAAAATTACTCTGTATGCTATAATCTACCAAGAATGCACATCCATTCAATTTCTGATCCTTGCAACTTACAGCCTACTTTACCTCTATGAATGGTTGGCAGGTCACCCTTTAGTTCCAGTCCTTCTCCCTCCAACCTGACGAACCCAGTTGCCTCAAAAGGTTGTGTCGAATCAGTGCAATAAAGTTTTGAATAAATGTCAGTAACAGTTCCACAACAAAGAACTGTCAGCTACATTTTGATAAGAAACAATATGTAGAGAAATGAAAGTCTTTATGTCCCTGAAACCTTGCCAGGTGTCAGTAAAAAACAGTTATGAATATCTTCCATGAACTGTCATTAGCATATACAGCACTTGTACTTTGTTATCTTGCAGTCACACACATTGACCAAATGGTTTCCAAATGCTCTAATTTTAATTGTATATATAAACAATATAAACAAAAAATACCGAAATCTAAATGTTGTATGTTAAATCTGACATGGTAAAAAAAAACTGCCCAGATTATGAAAGCTGAATCACTGAGAAATAAATTGAAATAAATTGAAATAAACTTCCATGTTAAATGTAAATTCTTGTTTGTTTAGGAGAGGTGTGAAGGCAGCAAATAACATATTTTGAAAAAAATATTGAAAAAGTTAGTGATGAAATGTTATCACACACCACTGTGCAAGTACCCAATTAACTACAATATAAAATTGTATATTGTTCATTCCATGCATCAGCAATAACTAATTCACGACACTAAACTAAGAACAAATATATAAACTTGTTCCTTAGATATTTGTGTTATAATATCACACTCAATATTCCCACATGTTTTGGTATGCAAGGGACCATCATCAGGGGCTCACACCAAAGTAATACCACATAAAACTATGTAGGAATATTTAGTGTCATTTTACTATATGAACATCTAGGGAACAAGTTGGTGCATTTTATTGGTTGAGTGTCATGAATTATAATATAAAACTACAGTTTTTTAGATACTTCTTGTTTTTTCATGTTTGTCAGGTATTTTGTATAATCGTTTTCAGTCCTACTGTCGACATCTTCACTCACATTTCACGCAGAAAACCTATTTTCAATTTTTCACAGATTTGTCTAAGATCTCAGGTGGCAGGACAGATGTAACACAATCTAAAGTTGTGGTTCCCACCCAAACTGTTTCAGTTTGTAAAGCAGTTACATGTCATGGTGCTCCCTGTGGAACGCTATAAAAAGGTATTTTTGTGCCTTCATTCCAACTAAGAACAATATTAATAGCATAAAATAATAAATATCATGCACCCAGATGGACAAATGGCATTTATACAAGATAGGAACTGAAAACATAATTAAGTAATGCACTAAAAAATATTTATATATCAGACTGCGAGCAAACATAAAATTCATAACATTTGATCCCTTAACTTCCTATTTTCTACTAAATGAAGAAAAACAGTCATTACTTTATTGCAGTGGCAAAACACATCTTATAGCATAGTAGGAGCATTGTTTGGGAACCACTGGTGTACAATGCTGAAAAGACCAGGCTAATCCTGTGCTTAAAGATCATGTCACGAAGACATCTATGAGTGCAGATAAAGCTCCTTACATTGTTAGGCTCAGAACTAAAAGGGGATGAGAGGTCACAACCACAACTTTACCCTGGGGAAAGCACTAGTGTACAAACTCAGTGTAATGATTGCTGACAGCCTAAATGGTTGTGATGCAAAGAGAAAACTGAGCCCTTACAACTAGGCTCACTGCAATATATGAGCTATCTCAGTTCTTTACAGCACATGTACAGACGATTTCATGTGTTAAAATCATTTGTATATTTGGGAAATGTGGACTTGTGTTATCTGTATCCTATGTAAATGTGTGAAGATTACAATACATAAGACCATAATTTTATCTAATATTTTGCACAGGTGTGAAACGTTACTGCCACATTAACCTTTTAAAGCCTACTGGTTACGTGATGCAACAACTGGTTTAACATTCAACAATTGTACAATCTGCCCATATTGTATGTGTGTTTTGTGTTTATCTGAGAACAAACAGCGACTTGTGCCACTTACATCATAAACTGATCGGTTTTTATAACCAAGATGAAAAGTGTTTACTGCGTGGTACGGACTGGGTCTTAAAATAAAGCAGTCTGCTCTTCGTCTTTAAAGGGTTAAGGGAAATATTAAAACTAATGTTTTCTTTTAACCTAAGGAATAGGGAGTAACAGGAGGACAAATGAAATTTCGCGCTGAGAAACTTAACAGTTTGTTCTCACTACCATGCACTATAAGGGCAATTAAATCAAGGAGGAAGAGCCGTAAGGGACAATTAGCATGTGTGTGAATATGAGGATAAATGTACACAGAATTTTGATCAGAAACCTGATGGGTGTAGAGAACTCTTGGGAGATATAGGCATAAGTGGGAAGAAAATAGTTAAGAAACAGAGCATGAAAGTAGGGATAAAATATGACAGCACTAAAATGTGAATACTAATGCAAAAACATTACTGTGCAATACAGCAGTGTACAACAATGCGGTAGCAGTGTAATTAAACAATAAAGATTGCTTATTGCACTTCTCCAACAATACATTACCTCATTCTTCGTAGACTGTTCTACTTCAAAGTTACTAAGAATCTGCTCCTCTTTTCCTGCAGGTATTACAGGAAGAGGTAAAAACTGACCATCAGTCTCTTCAGCTATTTCTGCAAAATAATTACTATAATTCGACACATTTTTTGATAATATGTTTGTATACCACACTTCACTTACAGCACAACACTGTAGTGGGGACAGGGTAGAAAATGTTGTGGTAAAGTCAATCCCCAGAACTACAATGAAAATACATATGTACTTAAAATTGGTAATGACTCAACACTAACTTCACAATAGGACATGGGGTTTCCACTCCATTCAACGAAAAGCACTGACAGAAAGATCAGCTAACAAACTAAACAAATATTGTACAATGTAAATTAGTAAGCGCACTCTGCAGAAATATTAGAAAACACTAAGGATCATGTTTATATGCAAAAAAGTAAAAAATAAGTGAACTATATCTGTGGGGAGTAAATGAAAAAAATTACAGTAGAATTACCAGATTACAGAATAATTATTGTGAGTACATACAGATCAACTAATGGAAAATTTTGTACATTTTTTTAGCAAACTGGAGTTGGTAATTGAAAAAAGTGACATCAAATGAGGAAAAGCTGATTTCAAGCAGTGACTGCAATATGAATTTTTTTTTTTAAGTGAGAGCAAGCTGAAAGAGCAGAAAAATTATTCTTGATGTGTACATTGATACACACAGTAGAGTAACCACAGAGAATTAGCAATATCGTATATCTGCTTCATGTATAGAAGAAATGCCATACATAACACTTATATTAATTGACATACGTTTTGAGGCAATTGAGCTCAAGAATTGTCAGTAACTCTTGAAAACCTGATAAGTGAACCACTCAGATTAGTAGTAAATAGTTTGACAAGAAAAATATAAAGGAATTTCAGTATTACTGAACAAGGAACCACGGCAGGAAATACTTTTGTAATCCAAAGTAAATGCTAAATTTAATGCTGAAAATATAACTAAAGCAATGTAGCAAATAATAATTAAATAAAATGGAAAACCTCCTCAAAATGAACAACAAATTGAATTGAAATATGGATCAAGAAATATGACAAACCAGATCAAGCTGACTAGCTAATGTCTTTTCTTCTGTTCCTTACTATGTCAATAATGTCATTCAATGGCACTCATAGAGTATATATTATTTGTTTCATTCCACGTCTCAAGAAAGGATATGATGTAAAAATTTCAGCCATGTCCATGACCACGTGCCATCAATGAAGTCCTTTAAAGTGTAAATGGTATAAATGGACAGGTACCATGACTGTTACACATCAAAATAATACAAATAGAATCCAAATGGCTTTAAATGCATTGTGGAGAGAGAAAATATGGAAACAAAGTGGCCAGGCTCAAAAACACGTGTAACAATAAATCAAATGACAAAACAAACAGAAAAAAACTAGTCTTAAAAAATTTAAATATTACAAAGCAAAGTAACTGAGTAACAGCAATTCAAGATATGAACAAATTCTGGTGCTACACTTGGTAAGGAAATGAAAATAAAATATAGAAAAATTATGAAATATTAGAAGTGAAACTTAAACAAAAAATATAACATCAAATTGTGACTAAAAACTAAACATTGTTGGAAAACTAATATCAATAATATCTGAAGACTTGGTACCGAAGAATCCCAGTGAAGATACACGATAACGTTTGGGCACCTTAATAACCCTCACCTGCTTCAAGACCTTCAGATTTTCTTAGTAGCTTCATGCAAGTAACAGGAGCCATTTGCTGAGTTTCATTTTCTAGGCCAGATGTGGATGTTGGCAGCGCCCCAGCAGGTCTAAGTACAACCCTCACATGGTTGCTAATAGCACCATTTTCACTGCCAGCTTCTGTGATTTCTGTCCCCTCAGCAATGGTACCTGGCAATGAAGCAGTAACACCAGCCACATCCACAGATAGACGACGAGCCACATTTTCAGTCTCTGCTGTGGTTGTTGCTGCAGCAGTGACTACCTTCGTGGAAGAGGACTTTAATTTCTTCTTTTTGTGCTCCTTATGTTTGATGTATTTTGTGATCTGAGGCTGAGGAAATGACTCTTCACTGAAAAAATAAATCAGAGTAAGATTTCAGAAATCAAAACGCAAATAAATAATTAAATATATAAATACATAAATAAATAAATAAATAAATATATGTAAGGTACAGGTAGAATAAAGGTAAAGGTCACTTTATAATAGGCTACGAGGGCCAAGAGGTGGAGTAGACATATAGCTCTACTCTTTCTTTAACCTCGGCGGTATATGGGGGTGGGTGGTAAATGCCACGCCCCGGCCGCTTTAACCCCGGGAAAGACCCGGTACCCATTGTATAGGAGGCTGGGTGGGACCCAGGACCGGTCTGGACAGATGCGGAAAAACTCGCCCCCACTGGGATTCGCTCCCTGGACCGTCCAGCCCGTAGCAGGTCGCCATACCTACTGCACTATCCCGGCCCTAAATATATATACATTATCTGTAAGATACAAGGTTATCAAAGGAATTATGTGGGAAATTTAATGCTGCTAATTTTATGCCACATTTATCGGTACGTGGTTATCAGCATTTCAACGGATCATAATGACTTCAAAATGGTAGTAACTGTTTATCAAACAACATGAAATAACATCCCAGAAGACGAATCTTCATATTTTAACTACTATACAAGTCATAATGATATATAAAGAACAATGAATTACTAATGTTAGCTATGAAAATATGGGCAGAGATAAAAATGGGGCAAAAGAAAGATTTACATACATTTTCACTGGTATGAAACAGTCGCAATGCCATTTTGTTCTGGGCTTTAACACTTTCAGACATCTTGTTTCAACATATATCTTTCCTGATGAGAAATGAAATGAATATACTGTAACTACAAATCTTATTCAGCCATTAACTTCCAATGCGACACAGTCACAGCAGGATAGAATTTTCTGTTATACAAAATATAAATGCCTTTATGAGATATAGAGATACTATCCAAAGACGTTGTGCTTCTCCATTTACTGAAATGACCACAATATAACTATAGGGAGATATAAAGTCTGCAAGTACTGCTACTATACACTTTGTGGACTATGCAACAACATTTCAGCATTCCCAACTCAGATCCAGTAGCTGTGGGGTACCTGCAATACTGCAACTTAAATGTACTTATGGGAGATGCTGCAAATATTACCCATTAATTCAGAGTCCTTATACCTTCTAACATATTCTGGATCACACAGTGTATTCTTTCTGTCGATGCACAAGACATTGAAAGTAAATGTTTTGTGAGTGGTCTCTGTCTTACAAGCGGGTTGGTTCAACAAACCATTTTAAATATCCGCAAAAGAATAAATCATGCAAAATAAATTCAAGAGAATGTGCTGGATATAAATCATGACTCATAACCCTTTCATCAAACACACTATTCAAAGTTGCAAACAGTTTCCTGCAAAATGGTTGCAGTATGCACCCACATATTGCTCGGAATTAATTTCTTCTACATAAAACACACACAGTAATAATATTCATGCCACTCACTGAACACAATAGTTACAGAAATCTGATAAATTTGAATTATTAAGACCACGCAGTTTCCTTAAATTTGTAGTGTGTCTTTCAGTCACCCTTTCTAGTCCTGTTTCATGTGCTAGAAAATTACAAAGCAAATTTGGAAATAAAGCTGTGGTATTCTCCAAATTTTCTTCTCTGTGAATACTTGACACTTATGTTTTGGTTTCACATCTAATAACAAGCTACTTGTTTCCATTTCACTGCCAAAATTCTTAGTAGCATTACATGGGGAACTCAAATTCTGGGGAACTCTTTCTTAATTTCCTCTAAATCTTCCTAACCAATTACACTTCATACATAAAATTCATATAAAAGGACTAGACACTCTGATATAGGCTTATTCATGACCTAGTTTTACATAAAAATGATTCCTCACAACATCAAGACATGTATGAACACTGCAAGGCAGTATAATGCCATCTTCCTTTACCACTATCATATAAATCATTTGGTTGAATTTCACCGTATAACATTTCTGCAGTCTCACTGTCACTGTAGCTCACAGAGTGGGAACAGCAGCATCTAAAGTAGCAACTGAACACAGCAAAGGGCTGTGACCAGACACAATTATTAACCTGTTTTTCAGAAAATTTTGAGTTGCAAAAAATTACTTTGAATATAATTTTAACAGTGTTAATTGACACAGTCTACACTTCTTTCTTAGGAATGTGTCTTAATAAATAAATGAATGGGTAATGGGGAGGTGTGGGTGCAGGAGGTGTATATAGAGTTTTGGTGAGGAAAATGAGGGAAAGAGACTACTTGGAAGACGTAGGCTTAGAGGGGAGGATAACATTAAAATGGATCGTCAAGAAGTGGAATGAGAAGGCATGGACTGGACTGATCTGGCTCAGCCAGGGACAGGAGGCAAGCTCCTGTGAATGTGGTTGTCATCTTCTCAAGAACAACTCTGCACCATGGAGTTAAAGGTAATGGTGAGACAAGAATGTTTTACTTATGTAAGATAGGCATTTGACAACCATGTAATAATTTCTTCCAATGTCCTGTGTAACTAGTGAATGAAATTAATCATATAATGAAGCCCCTACCTTAAGAACTTATATGACCTCATAACTAGAACTGCTGTCATCACCAGTGTCCTGTAATTTCATGTACTGATCTAACATAATAATATGACGGAATTAATTCTTGATCCATCAGTATGAAAAATATATTACTCAGCCACAGATGATATGGTTTGTATGCTGTGTGTGCCAATGTGTGCTCTTTGTCATTGCTTGCGTACTTCAATGGACTGTTAGAATACAGAACAAAAATATCTTGGATTACGTGTGGGTTTTCAATTATTTGTGCATTTTATCCACTTCATTAATCGAAATTGGTAGGTGACTGTAAAATCAATGACAAATGAGAAAGCTGCTTACCCACTGCCTTGAATAGAGGATGCATGACCGCCATAGCCACTGCTGCCACTTGAGTTGCTGTGTTGGGACTTGGAACTGCCACTGCTGCATACAAAATTGCACATCTCTTACATATATTAAGTGCAAACAAAATTAAGCATTAAAAAAACTTATCACCCTTAACAAGGCACATTTTAGGGTTCCACATCATGGGTATGAAGACTATATTGCACTCAAAACAAACACATGACAGAAAAAAAAGTACAAAACAGCATACATAAACATGATATTGGTTTGTTTGTTTGGTAAAATCCAGTTCTCACAACATAGTTCCCTTTTATTTCAACACATGTGCAATTCCTATTTTTACATCACAACTTTCTTATCTAGAAGGACAACAGTCTGCAGACTTTGCTAGGTATCTGCACTGATATGATGGTGAAGTTCAGTTTCTCATGTTCTTTGTTTATCATCACAAGTAATTAACTTAATGAATGTCACTAAACATAAATTAGGAATTATGCTGTTTCCTTTCCTGCTGAAAGATAAAAATCTCTTCTGACCGTTGGTGCATAACCTGCTCAAAAAAGAAGATGGAGAGGAATATATAATGAAGATTTGTAATGTTCACAACTTAGTAGTAGGGCGAAACTATCCAAGAGAATTAGATGTGCCAAATATGCAACACACATGGGAAGGTAAGAAATTCATACGAAGATATAATGAAATTGATATTAAAGAATAAGGTGACAGGGAATGGACTTGATTGAACTGGCTCAGGATATAGTGGTGGGGTAAAGTTGTGGTCATGGTAGTAAATTGTTGGGGCCATAAAACCCAGTGAAGTTCTTGACCAGCTGAGTAACTACAAGTTTCTCAAGAAGGACTCTACATCATCTAGTGAGTGACCTATGGTCAATCGGGTGAATTGTCAAAGAGAACACTTTTGCATTAAGAATTGTAACAGCTGAAATTAAATCATAATGGCTGTGCTTGCAGACAAGGTTGTCTGTCTGCTGATACCATTATATAACCCTTTATGAACTGTCTGCAACACCTGCTGCTCAGGGTCACCCTCAGCAGAATTTTAAACCTGCATGTGCCACATAACTAGGATCCACATGTTGCACATCTTCATCCTTCTTTGTTTGAAATGGTGACCGAAAAATTTTGGGAATACCAGCCACTATGAACACACAGCAAGATCATCAATAAAGGAAGGTAGCACCAATTACAAAGCTGGACTCTTTCATTATGCAATGGACAAATCTTTATCAAGGTGAGTAACTTACTGTATGACAGCAGCCTGTGCCAATTGCTGAACACCTCAGAGTTCTGAAAGGAGGTCAGTGTCTAGAAGCATTACAAGGACTGTGGTTCATAATATATGATTGTCAGAGATAAAAGTACTGATGTGAAACAAGGGTAAAATACTGACACATTTATGTTACAAATAAACAGCTTCAACTAATGAACCAACGAAAGGTTCATTACCATGTTCACAAGTGATCACAACTGGATTTTTTCCTGGGCCAATTAAAACCAGTCCATAAACACACACACTCTGTTTCTTTACAATTAATTTCAATTAATTTAAATATTATGCTCTCTTCTGTGCCTAAACCTCCAATGGGTTTTCCTATCAGATATGTACACAATTCTAATCACCCCATCCACATTACATACCCACCACTCACACCCTCCACCATCTATTCTTGATGATAATATGTAGTGAAGATGTACAACTTTTGAACTCCTCATTAAGAAATTTTCTCCATCTTCCTGTTCCTTCCACTGTCTTGGTTCTGAACGTTTGTCTAAACACCTTGTTATCTAATCCCCAAGTACATGTGTTACTCCTTTATGATCTGACTTCATTCATTCATTCATTCATTCATTTATTTAGTATTCCAGAGATCCACTGAGGTGGATATAGAACCTGCATAAAATAGCACATGAAATTATGATGCCTTATGCTAGTAAATGTCTTACAAGTATTACCTTTAGTTTGTGCAGAACGTATTTCTGAAGACCAGGAATGATAAGTAAGCTGTTGTGAAATAAAGGTACAGATGCCATATTTCCTCAATCCTGTATGTAGACACACTAACTGGTGAGATTTTGGGATATGGTCAGGAAAAATTAATAATCAGTAAACTGAATGGAATATGAATACATCCTTCATACAATAAAGAAAAAGAAATAAAATAAAATTATAGAGATAGGTCACAGCTCAATGAAAGCCAATACTTACAGACAATTTTGTACTGAGCACTTCACAACAGGCTGTGTATCAAATTATCATTTCCCAACAATACTACATGTTGCCAGACCAGATGATAGAGCTGAGATGCATGTGTTTCAGGATAGTGACAATGAAATCATATCACACCAATCACCAAAAATAAAACTCTAAGAATATATTCTTTGCATTTTGGCAGACTATTATATGAAGTCATTATTTTATGTGACAATATTTGTTGCCATTTACTGTTGGGTCTTTTCTATAGTAACATGACCACTTAGCCGACCTCCTACATAAGCAGCCCAGTAACAGCACAATTCTAACCCAGATTAATTGACAGAAGCTTTGATATATCGCTCATTTGCAACAACAGTGTCACAACTCAAAACTAGTGATTTTTCAGGAGAAACGTTTAAAGGTTTTGAAGTGTTATACTTTTCTATGTGTGCAACGACAACACAACTGCCCTCCAGCGGCTAGTTTTACAAACTGCGTTATGACGCTGTACCTGTTAAAAGTGTATCTGCAAACGTTTCTTTCTATACCAATAACTCAAACATGCCAAATTTTGAGTTGTGACACTCTTGTCGCAAATGAGCCATATGTAAAATCCAAAGATGAGTAACAGGGGTGACCAAGATCCAAGGAGTACAGATTAGCTAAGTCCATGAGGCTGAGAATGTACATTTTTATTTTCTACGAGGGTGATGAAATGGCAGTCATATAGGGAGTAACTTTACAAGTATCATTACATTAGGTTAATATGTGTCTTTTCCATTACTTAAATCAGTTATATATAAGCGCACGAGCGTAGCTGGTGGGCGGGGGAGGGGGGGGGGCAGCGGTGCGTCTGCCTCGGACGGCAGAGTTTAAGGGGAGGCCAAGCGGGAGGCAAAATGAATATTTTAAATGAGAAATTTTATTTTACGCGGTCTACAATTTTTAAACGATTTCAATTTATTAAAGTCCGTAATTTCTTTCAGTGGGCGGCCATTTTGACTACTAGATTCAGGCGTCACATAACCTAGCTGTACCACTGTATAGGTGTACATTTCTGGAATGGTTGTATGGGACTATTTGCAGAAAAATGTCAAACAACTCACATTTAACTTGTTTTAACTTTTGTTACGTAGGTGCTCAAATCCTTACCTTCTCTGAGACTGGCTATTACTGCTATTGGAATATGCTGAATCGGAGATTTTTGTGTTATGGGTGGTGGTTTCTGCCATGTCGACCCTGAAAACACGAAAGTCTCTTTAAGAGAATAGCTCATTAAAAGTTTAAAACAAAACACAAACAGATCCAAAATATTAAGTTTTAATGGAATCAACTTCTCATTTAAGGAAAAATAAAATACACATAATATGAAATATAACTGCAGAAGTCATAATATTTTCAATTAAATTTAAATTATATCATCTAACGGCCATATATTCAACATACTCAGCTGAAGGAAGAAGTTATTTCGATTGGCATGTCTGAGAACTTCAACATAATTCTGCTCAGGCTCCTCAATGCCACACCTGTCCCCAAGTGTGACCATCTTCTGTCATCTACATAGTACAGTAGCTCTCACAGTTACATGCAGAACACTTTTTGCTCACTGCCCCTCACACCCCAACCCCCTAGTCCAACAAATCGGGAATTATACTATAGTCGACATGACAAACATGTACAGGAAATATAAACATAAACAACTGAAGCAAATATTGCTATAATTACTTTACCTGAAATCGCAGTGTTTTATTAGAATTTTTCACTACCGTTATTTGCACTTACGTTTGTATTCACTTCTGTTTCACTTGTGTTATTGTGTAAACATTTATTCAGATTGGTTAAGGGAACAATTTTATAACTTGTCCTTGAACATGCTGCGCATACTTTCTTTACAATAAATCTTAAAAAAAAAAAAAGCAGAACACCTTTAAAGAAAGCTATAACATGTACAACGTACACTTAATGTGTGTTCACTCTGAGATGACCAGTGGAGAGATCTTCGCCAAACTGAACCTAAAAGATCAAAATAATCTGCTTCTTTATCAGAAACAAATATTAAGTCGCGAGGTTTTACGTTTTTACAGCGGTGATGAAGTAGATTCAGGTCTTCTGGGAAAAGACGCCGTCTTGATTAGTAAATAGCAACCGACAGTGTGGGATCTCTGTCTGCAAGGTGCAACCTGCACAGCGTACAAATTCATTATTAAGACATTCTTTCAGTTTGTGAAGCCCACCTTATATTCAAGAAAAAAGACGCGTAAAGTGCTAAAGAACCCGTTTTTAAAAAACCGAAACCGGGACACTTAATAACATTTAGATACCAGGAAGGGCGGAGGAGGCAGAAAATTTTGTGTCTCGTCGCACAGTAAAAAAAAAAAAGGAAAGTAATATTTAATATCACAGCGATGAGATAACTCTGATACAAATTATAACACACCGGTCCAAAAATTAATAATAATAATAATAATAATACTCAGACACTTAGTGCACATACTCATTAATTTTCACATATCCGTGCCTAAACCTTCGCAACCTCGATAATCTATAACTGCCAATCTTCCTGTAACTCTCCTGTTCCTTCCCGTCAGTGAATGATTGATGGCTGCCTTACTCCTGTCGATATTTCCTCCCATCGGTGGAAAGTCAAAATGTAAAACATCGGTACCCATTCAAAAGGGGTCTGCGAGCACACCAGAACTGGTCTTAACGTTTATGATAAGAGAAAATATTTTTCCCCGCTGAGATCTGAACCCTCAAGCCTGTAGCCCAGTCAACGTACCGAGTATGCTGTGGACCACCAGTTTGATATACTTACTTTTCCTGCTGCCAAACAACTCAAACTTTTAGGAACTTTCGCAAAATTGCAAAAAGAGACTATTGGCTTCGTCATGTCTGTCCGGACGGAACAACTCGGCTCCCATTGGATAGATTTTCACGAAATGAGATATTTGAGTATTTTTAGAAAATCAATCGAGAAAGTTCGAGTTTCATTAAAACTGGACAAAAATAACAGGTACTTTACATGAAGACCAATATACTTTTTTGATAATACGCCGCGCAATTCTTCTTAAAATGAGAAATGTTTACACAAAAGTTGTAGAGAAAATCAAAACTCATTTTACGTTCAACGACATTTTTTTTTTAAATCGTGCCATTTATGGGATAAAATGGAAAAATATTGCAGAGCGGGACAGTTCACAGATGACAATATGGCGCACACTCTCTCGGAATAATTAATACTTATTGCTTATCCACTGCAACAGTGGTTGCACGAATGTGCCTGAATGTCACGTTGTATGCACATTGCCTATCTTTTCTTTTTTTAAATAGAAGTCAGCTAACAGTAGCAACTTTCGATTTAGTTCTCTCGACTATTGGGGCCATTGTCTCCGTTGTGTCCCTGGAATGGCAACTCTTGCTGGCGTCAAGAACACGAGACTCTGACGACCAATTTCAAATTTGCTTAAAACTGGACAAAAATTGGGCACGTTACATGAAGTTCTACGTACAGTTATGTTAATTCGCCGAATACAAGATATGTACAAGAAATATGGAACAGCCTAAGATGCGGAAGAAACATTTAACGATCTAAACATCTTACGGCTCCATACAGATACCAGATATTACGGCAAAAAATTTCGAAACCTCCCCGATGTTGCGTTACATGTACATTTCCTGTCTTGTTAATATGACGTTACAATATTTTGACGTTTTGGTGACCGTGCATCTCAGTATATTTATCTCAGTAATTAACCAACTTGATGCACAACATTTTTATTTCACAATAAGTTTATTTCATGCCTCTACATGTTTCGAGCACATGTGCTCATCATCAGGAGGTAAAAATTGCAGCCTTTCTTTTGAAAGTATCTTCCACTTTAATACCGTAACATACACGTATTCAAAGTATGCAGTGTTAACATTACTCTTCTACACGTTTTGGCTAGCAAGTAACTACACTGAGGAGGAAAAGGGTAGGCCGTCAACATTTAAGATTTGTTCAGTTAAAACTATGCACATATTGGCAGCTTTGAGTTTCTTTGCCGTATTCATGCGGTTGGTGTTGTCGACCGCCATCTCTCCCTAACTTGGTTCAGATCAATCCAGTCCACGCCCTCCTACCTAATTTCTTTAAGACCAATATTAATATTATTCTCCCACCTACTACTACATATTGTAATAGTTTGTAAGTTTAAAACTGCGCTAGTAGCAAAATATAAACAACGAAATAAACATATAGAAATCGTACGTATCCTTCATTAGAATATTTCTTCAATATCAACAAATCAGAAAGATAGCGTGGTGGCAACCCGTGTTACTGTTATAAGTGTATTGGCTGGGTTAATCAGTTAATTATTATTGTCGTTATTAATTAGTGTTGGTAGTGAGATACACAGAATTTATATACATATAAACAACATGTGCTTTTTAATTCCACCGCCTGTACTTCATAATTCTGACATTGTAAACTTTTTTTCCCTATATCGCAACAAGTTCTGTATGACAGTTTCATAAATGTTATTAAGCCAACATGATTGCTCGGTCGAAAGATTTAGGATATAATGTTATACGACTACAGTCGATTTAGCCCCTACCCATATGACGATGCAAAGAAATAGATTACTCAAAATTCCTATTAAGAAGTAAAGGGACAGTGTTTTTTCTGCGGTCTAGGTGAAACAACGGTGTTACATCCGCAGTCTAGGTGAAGCAAGACTCTTATATCAGCAATCTAGGTGAAACAACAGTGTTATATCAGCAATCTAGGTGAAACAACAGTGTTATATCAGCAGTCTAGGTGAAACAACGTTGTTATATCAGCAGTCTAGGTGAAAGAACAGTGTTATATCCGCAGTCTTCATATTTGTGAAGCACAATGCTGTAAAACAAAGGCGGAAAATCTAAGTTAAAATAAAATGCCCCTTCACATCAGTCAATCCCATTAGAGAAGCGACATGCAGGAAATAAATAAAAGACACGAACGTACAGAGCACCAAAATTTGATACGTGAAGGAAAAGAAAATGCGGGGAAAGTAGTCTAAAACAACATTAAATTTCTCGCATATGTGAAGGTGAAGAAGAAAGTAGGCTGAGGTAAGGGACGGAAACAAGAAGGAAGAAAGAAAAATAGTTTTTTTTATGTTCATCTCATTATTAAAGCGAAGTGCTCAACCAGTAAACACAGGGAAACTACTCTAAAATAAAATCCAGTTTTTCGTCCCTAAGAATCCTAACAAAAAAAAGGGGGGGGGGGCTGTATCGAAGGCAAGACCTGAAAAATAAACTGAAAGCAAACAGTACTTTTTGTATTCGTTATGATGTGCATAATAGTGGAATGAAAAAACACACAGAAATTAAAACTGAGAGAAAATTAGATACACCATCTCAAGATTTATAAAAAATCTGAGATAAAACAGGAAAACTAATGGCAGTAAACGCAACGATTTCAACAAAATAACTTGTACCAATTTGTACACACGTACGTTCCTCTAGGTCTGCTTACTTATCTTACGGACAATTTACATCTGCAATAATTGAGTTCGTAGCTGTATTGCGCATGTTTGAAGTAGCACGAGATCCATCACTTTCACGCTCACGTGATACGTCTTGCAAAGAATTAACAGCTCACGCAGGTTTGCCTACTAAGGTTCACACATCGTGTCTTACAACGTGACTGAATCATAAGGAACACCGCCTAATGAAGATCAATAACGCTCTGTCTTGGTGAATGAAGGAGCACCATGGGCAAGGCAGGGCTACCGGAAAACATCTTTCGATATTCCATGCATTCTGGCGTCAGTCACTAATAAACAGCCGAGATTCAATAGTGCTGCTTTTCTCGCCACGATTTCCAGAATTGTTACATTATATCAGTCAGTAATGGGACTCACTGTTGAGTTGAATGGCTGAGGCCCGATTCTCGTGGGAGTATGATTCTCTCTTTCGTCATCACGTTAATACTGGCTAGAAATAGAGCGGAAAACCGTGCAGGAACTGACTGCGGCTCATTCTTTCTTGGAAAGACGGATCTGGGGTCCACTAATTCTTCTGCTCAACAGGTAAAAAAATGAAACTTTGGGGGTATGAAGCTGGCCACTGTACCCTATCTAGAATCAAGGCGTAAAATGTCTGCCTTTTGTCCCTTTCATGGCGTGTGCCTCGAGAGTAAGACGCAGATAAATCTGATCTAGTATTTGCGAGAGAATGTTGTATACAGGCAGTGAAAGAAGCTGACTGCGGCAGGGTATTAACCCTTATCCTGCTAACGTGGAGAATTGTGTGAGCTCCTAATAATGCCAGCAGATGGAAGATGTGATTTACCTCGGCGTTTAAAGGGTTAAGTTTGTGTTGTGACTCCGCAGGGGGCGCAGGAACTATGGACCCCACAAGAAGCACTTAGCTGTATTGCAGTCGTATATTTTTCAGTACTATTATCAGAAAATGGTACAAGATTTTTGTTCTCCTCAACCGCCACGAAAACTTGTTCTGGGTCCTCTCAAAAATTTTCCTTCGGGAGAGGCAGCAGTGTACATGTATCCTACCTAGAAAGTACCTGGACCATATTTCGTACACAGAGACATACTGGCTGATGCCGGCCAAATTATTAACAATAAAAAAAAATTCTCCATAACAGACTGCTTATACTGTCACTGAGCTATCATAAGGACATACCACCACGTCTGCCACACTGTAAATTTCCAGAATCAATTTCGAACAACAGGCTGATTGCTGAAGGAGATCCGAGAGCGACCACGAAGTGTTTTTTCAGAAAGAAAAAAAAACAAGTAATATTGTAGCGCAATGCAGGTTCCCACAAAATTTTCTTCGTTTGAAAAATTATACTTGTTTACAGTGGTGCAAAATTTCAGGACGAAGACTGGTTTAGGAGGGTGTGGTTTTAATTGGTTTTGTGCAGCAGTATATATGGTGAATTCAATCCTGTGCTAAAGTATTTTACATCTGAGGCAAGGTTTTACTTAAACGGCCACTCAAATACTCACAATAGCAGACACTGTTCAGTGCACAAACTCAAAGAACCATACGGAGTGCAGCTATGTCGCACTGAATTTTTTGTTTTTTTTTTAATATCGTTGTCCCGTGCATTTTTGATATCTATAAAGTTCAAACACCGACAAATGCACTCTTTATTAAACTTGACAAAGTTTTAAAATTTACATTAAAAATAAATTCGACTTGCTCCTACATATTTCGTTCTACGACGATCATCAGGGAGCCTTCGTTACAGCCTAGCTGAAGTTATATTTAGGTTAAAATTCGGTAAAAAAAAAACTACGTTGTTATATGTTATGCGGTGGTGTGGCAGCGTGTCATAGGTATGGTGTGTGTACTGTGGTGTGGCAGCATGTCATAGGTATGGTGTGTGTACTGTGGTGTGGCAGCATGTCATAGGTATGGTGTGTGTACTGTGGTGTGGCAGCATGTCATAGG
>Ga0131853_10006882_pt1 | contig 20539 bp, 9 predicted proteins | sample TergutLab28metaG_FD_92764 | JGI IMG/M metagenome (GOLD analysis project Ga0131853, IMG submission 92764) | Labiotermes labralis P1 segment gut microbial communities from Petit-Saut dam, French Guiana - Lab288 P1 (version 2) (version 2) | ecosystem: Host-associated > Arthropoda: Insects >...
ACACACACACACACACACACACACAAATTATTATCATCATCATCATCATGCAGTCACATCCGCTGGTAACTCGATTATTTCTTCGCAGCAACGACGCCTGTCCGGGTCGTTTAGACTACACGCGACACAGTAGTGTCGGAGAAGTTTCCTAAAGAGCGCGGCACAAGATCCTTCTGTTGCTGCATTTATCTACACCAAGTTCTAAGAGAATTTTCAAGAAAATCGAAAGTGATAAATTTTCTCTGGAGACTATCCATTCAATCCTGGGTTAGAAATCAATTGTTCCAGGATCTTCTTTTGTTTCCATCGTCAGTGATTTATCGAAAGGTGTGATGATGCCAGAGGCTGTATAACACAATTTTGACCCCTGATGATGAGCACATGTGCTCGAAACATGTAGAGGCATGAAATGAAATTTATTGTGAAACAAATTTTGTGCATCAAGTTGGTCAAATACTGAGATAATATACTGAGATGCACGGTCAGCAAAACGTCAAAAAATGTCGAAACGTAGTCGCCACAGAATATATTGCGATTTCAAGTACTGTGACAGACAACTTTATATAACCTCCCATTGGTGTAGCTGATTTTTATGAGATTTTTCTTAATATCGCACATTATCTACTGATTGAACTCCCAAGACGTTTCCTCCCTTCAGGTTTGCCGGACAAATTCTTTATACATTTATCTCTTCCATTCATAACACTCGTGCATGACCTGTCCGTCTATGGCATCCTGCTTGACTGCGTCATCCTGATGACTGTTGGTGAACAGTACAACTCTAATCTACTCATTACGCCCTAGTCTGCAGCTTCCCCGCACTTAAGCCGAAAAACACTCTTCCATAGCCTATTCTCTAACTTCTCCAAAATATTAACACAACCATTAGGCTTTCGCTTTATACACTGCGTGCAGGAACGCAAACGAATCCCAAAAATTTCATGTCTGCTACAAATCAATTTCGTAGATAAAAGACAAATGTTGCAGAGGACGTTCAATCCCTATTTGTTAAAACAATCACATTTGAGCCGCTAATACAGTAACGTCATGCTTTGCCGCCATTTGGAGCAGGGAGGGTTTGTTTTCACGGATTGAGAATGGGAAATAGGGTTAAGTGTCGCAAGGTTTTGTTCATAAATCGTTCCGGCCGATAGATCGATGGATAAAGGCACTTCCTGTATCTATAGCAGAGGGAGCCACAATATCCTATCTTAATTAAACATTAAGTTGTCGTTTACAGTTCAGATGAACGACGTCTTCAACAATGAGTTTGAGGCATACGGCGCCGGGCTGGTCCGTTTTAATGGCGATCGTGTGACGACCGTGTCAATGTACTTAATAATATGAAGTTCCAGGAAGGATTAATGACGCACTTTCTTTCAAATGCTTCAGTTTATATCGTGAGGTCACAATTAACTGCTTACCATAACGACGTAATGGCCTATTTCTGTGCGTATTTTTTACGAGCACAAATTCTACACACGCTGAATTCGTCACGTCCAACTTAAAATTTTCATCTACTTTCTTTTTAAATATTGGATAAAATTATATTGTCCACAAATCTTACAAAATTTGTGTTTATGATTATTTGCTTAAACGTTAGTGGCTCAGTAGCTGGAGACACGAGAAGGAATATCAAACGCAGGTTTCTGCAAGACGCAATTTCGATGGATGTATCGCTACTTCAGAATACCTCTTACTATGTGAAATTCCAGAATCCTATATAAAGTGGTCTTCCAAACCTAAAATTACGCACCATCGCCATATTTATGAGTTTTACGGCAGGAAATTATTAATTACAACCACATGATGCTTTAAGTGGCCTGAGAGTCACAAAAAAATCTCATGAAAATCGATAAAATACTCCAATTATGGTCAAATTTACTAGGCAAATAAATACCACAATATTGACGAAAACTTCTGTCATTATAAAGAAAAGTAATTAGTCTGAAACATGTATTTGATCAGATAAATTTAATGCACAGAAACTAGCTCCACCTATTAGCAGCATTTTTTTTGCCTTCAAATCTCTGTTAAACTGAACGTCTTCTAACACGATTTACAACAGACCCTTAACTGAAGTATGCATTAATGTAGACGTAATTCATTACATAATTGATATCAGCTCCATTCTGCTCCACGTATCAGTATGGGTCACTTTTAAATTGGCATAGAATGTCCTCAGATACTGACCAGCGGACTGACTGATCGACCAACAATTAGCCAACTGACTCAATAAACAACCAACTCCATAGGTAACCAATTCCATAGAGCACAGACCTCGTGAGAATTTCATAGTTCCTCGGAAATTCGAAAAATTTCCCGGATTTTAAGGTAGCCGAAAGTTCTTTATCTTATTGAAAATAACCCGACATTTGTCCATTTTCCTGGGCTAGACTAATCAGTTCTACGCACATTTTACTATTGTACTGCCAGTTACGTGTGGTCCGGGTAGCTCAGTTGTTATAGCGACTGACTACGGGCTGGACGGTCCGGGATCAAATGCCGGTAGGGACGAAATTTTCCGCCCTTCCAGACCGGCCCTGAGGCCCACCTAGCCTCCTGTAAAATAGGTACCGGGTCTTTCCCGGGGGTAAAGTGCGGTCGAGGCGTGCTGCTGACCACTCACCCCCTTCTAGTGCCGCGGTAATGGAAGAGTTGAGTTATACCTCTACCCACCCTCTGGGCCACACCGGGCCTGTAACGGGAACACTTTACCTTTTCCTTTACTCCCAGTTACGTTTCGGCCTTCCAAATGTTCTCCTTCCTCCAGGTTTTCCTACGAAAATCCTGCACACATTTATCCCATCCTCTCTCTTCTACGTGCTATATGTCTGCACATCGAACACCTCCAGACATAGATGATTTCTGTAGATACGACCAATGATCAGTCAACGACAGCAAGCAAAGGTTTTATGCCCAGTTTGGGTTTTACTGGGAGCTGACAACCCTCAGTTAAACCACAGGGTGTTACGAATTGTAACACAGCGCCTCGCAATTGGTGAGACTTTTAAAAATCTAATGAACTGTAGATATTCACAAAATGATAGCAACTCTAAATCACCTGACATATTATTGGCTACGTCAAAAGATTTTCTCAGTGGATTCGGTACTTCTTAAAGCTTAGCACGGCAGGACTAGCGTAGTAAAACGATTTGGGAAAATTCCGTCTAACAACCGGGTTTTTTATCTAAACATTTGTCATGCTACACATGACAAGTGTGCCTAAATTTTAACATGACTGAATTAAGTACTGGTCTAATTCTGTTGGTCACATAATTTCATTGCACACGACCGAAAGAAAAAATCCTTTGAAGGAGACTACCACATTTCGTGTGGAATACAAAGTCTTTGTAAAAGGGAAAAGCGAGGTTCTCCATCTCCGTCTGTGTGAGGAAATATTTCAGTTAATTCCACATTTGAAAACAGAATCTGAAGAGGAGATTCGGGAAAAACACGGAATGGCTAAATTCACGACCTGCTACAAACCCCACAGAACAGTTACCAGTCACACAGCCAAGTAAACTATTTACAGCATTTATTAAAGTCCATATATTTATAGCTTTTAGAAAATTGGCCCTTGTCCTAAGCCAGTTTAATCCATTTCACATCTTTATATTCTATCACATTTCTGTACGATGCAGTTAGCCTATGCCTTAGTCAACCATGTGGTCACTGTCATTCTGGCTTTCAAACTAAAATTCTATACGCAATTCATATCTCTCCAAAGCGTCCTACGTCAAAGTAGAACCAAAATGTAATATTACATTTTATATACAAGTTCTTGTCGCAAATATATTCCACATACACAATTTCATAAAGTTATTAAACTTTATTCCATTTTATTGATCTATTATATTTGTAAATAACCGACATTGTATCAAATTCCCTCAACGACAGAGAAATTTGGTAGATCGGAGTATACCTATCAATAATCGCAATATTCCTTTCGTAGTTTATGTTAATTAACTACTGGCATTGTTTCATCATTATAATATTACAAAAACTGACAATAATATCACTGTTATTTTACTGCTATGTGCGACTGTAATATAAGGTTGCATAACACGTGCAAATTAACTGTTATTAACACGTTTTAATTTGGGCTAGGAATCCCATGTGAATGGTTTTACTCCAGTAGTAGGCATATTGCATCCGAATGTTTCAAAAGGACATCTGGAATTACTGAACGTCTCTTAATTGTCAAGGGCCAAGGAGCCTTTTAGAAAGCCTTAACCCTTGAAAATAAAGCCGAAAAAAACTTCGAAATTTCAAAAGTCAATAACCCTGAAAATCAGTGTGACGATCCAGGAGACTGTTTTCAATACCAGTGCTGCGAAAATCCAGATCTCGCACAATTTAGTCTATTTAATTAAACAGTAACTTGCTTTACACAAAAATGTTTGCTTCCATGAAACACTTGCAAGACAAAATTTCATCTCAATTACAAATAGATGTTAAAACTTCAGGTCGCACCTTACAGTATATGCAGTCTGTGTCTATTAAAAACACCAATCAATTAGTCAAATATAAAGAAGTAATTGATTTTCGTTATGATGATAAGCATGTGAAACACATTAATGCACATTGTAGCAACACACAAAGTTCCTTTGTGTTACGTACAGAGAGCACTGGAAAGCTAGCAGTTACAGTGAAGTTTGGTTTTAGAAAGCTTGTGTCCTGTGTTGGATTTGCATGTGAAAAACAGTACTACGCACGCTAGAACACAAGTTTTCAAAGTAAAATTCCACTCCAAATCGAATATGTCCATCGAACTTTATGACAGTTTGTTAAAGTATGCACAGCGTTTCCCATCAATTATGTCTGGGCGTATGCAGGTACAGTCCCCACTCGCTGAAGCAGAGAGGAGGGCGATTTAATACTAAATTATAATTGTTTGATGTAGAAGGATGACAACAAGGCCTAATGATTAAGATGCGGTGCCTCTCATGAGCGCAGTCCGAAGGCTGCACTGTACACAAGGTATTCACATAACACGGAATGTAACGTCAAGTTGCCCGTGTTCAGAGTGATTTCTTTGGCACGCGCGCAACTGACGGTTCATGAACAGAACAAAATAACCTGCCCCGTGGAATTCAATAGAAGTTCGAGAAGCCAGCAAACCAGTGCATGCCTACGCGTGAATGTGAAAGTGTCCCTAGCATGTCAATCAATCAACAGATACCTAATCGAGTAAGATCACGGTACCTTGACAGCCGCTAAGGAATCATGAACCAACCACCAATAAGAAACACGCAACCTATGACATAAGCCTAACCTCAAATCTTGGTATTCATGCCTGTAACAAGGCAGAAAGTGACACAAAAAGTGAAACGCCACTAACGTAAGTGCTAAAATAAACGAGGAGCATGCGAACTTTTACAACACTTTGTCGTTAAGGCATCTCTGTTTTTCTGCATAACTAGCGTCACGTGTTTTATTTTTATCTTTGTAACAACTTCACAGATTCAAAAGCGCAACCTATCGTTATTAAAATTCTCCGCAGAAAAAACTGAAATAACGCTGGACATGTTCCTCTACATAAACTCGGGTCACCGAAAACTGAATGGGGCTCAAGCAGATGGATATCACAGCACTATCAAGCCTGGATCTTGAGGAGGAAATCTCATGTCCTCAGCAAGTTCTTGGATGGTACACGCTTCAACATGCCAAATTTCTTACCAGTGAATTAACAATGCGAAGGACAAGTTTCTTCTTAATCAAAAATTTACTTGTTTGCAGTTCTTCCATAAATCCGCGTAAAGTTCATACAGGCTGGTACACAGGTACGTTATCATGCTTGGTCAGGCTCTTCTGCGATGTTACACGGCGTAATTTGGTAGTTGGTTACAAAGGTTCTGGCACAACCTACCGGTTCCATCTTCACGGGTTAAGCAGTCCAAAAAGAGTCTAATACTCTTCTTGGACTGCTCGAACAATTAAAATGGGACCGACTGACAGCCCAAAAACGTCGGTAGTAACCAACTACCAAATTACGCGGTGTAACATCTCAGAAGAGCGACGAGTTCGAGAATTTTTTTTTGTGTTCATGTGCATAAATGATAAGGTTCATGGTAACTTGAAGAAAATTAAAACTTGTCTCGTGTAATGAAGGATAAGGCTAGAAATTAGCATCAGTAATAGTACACGTACTTTTAGAATTTACAGGATAAACGAGCATAAACAATCACTACAGCACCCACACTACCCTATGTACTTGTACTTGACCAGGAAGTGGCTTCCATTTATATCCACTCACGTAAATACAGAATATTCCGCATCGCTGGCTAGACTTTTTTAACTGCCTCAGATCGAGAGACGTGATCGAAGCGGTAGCACTTTCCTGTTTTGTGGAGGAAACTGGTCGAAACTACGCCGGAAGACCGATTATCAGGATTGAGAATTTCGTGGCTTTCCCCAATTCCTCGACGCACATTTCGGGATAGTATTTGAATAAAGATAGACCAACTTGATGTCACTTGCTTTATTATTTCATTATTTACTGCTCAACATGTTTCGGATGTTAATACATCCATCCTCAGGAGTCTGCGATTTATTTGTTGAGTTATTTCATGGGTTGTATTGTTCTGGTACGAGTTACGTTGTGGTTTGGCTGGGGCGGTGTGGTATCCGTATGCTTCAGCCTGCATACGGATACCACACCACCCCAGCCAAACCACAACATAACACCAACACACATCGAACCAGAACAATACAACCTATGTAATAACTCATCAAGTAAGTCGCAAGTTCCGGAGGATGGATGTATTAACATCCGAAACATGTTGAGCAGTAAATAATGAAATAATAAAGCAAGTGACATCAAGTTGGTCTCACTTTATTCAACTATCAAGATGATGCACGGTCCAATAAACATAAGATTCGGGATAGTATGTTAAACATACCGTACCACGGCAGCGTCCTGGTTAGCTATTTCCATTTCATCTTACACAAAAATTCACTCGCAATTTGAGAGTAACTAGCCACTTTAGTTGATACAGTTTCGTTCACAACCTATGAAACATTCAATATCAATTCCACAGAATACACAGAAAGCAGGAAAAATATTTGACTTGACTAACTTCATACAGATGAATGAAAACTTGGCAGCCATAGCAAGATAAATGTTTAGGTAATTTTGCCCTCCGACCTTTCTTTTTGTGTCCGTACTGACAGCCTGTCAAATTATTCTCAAAAGACGGGAGAATGTTTCACGTTGTCACTGCTTCTAACACAATCTCCGACACCTTCCTCGTCGGTTTTTAGAAAATTCAAAGAATATTTCATTCAGATGTTGAGCCCGCGGGAGGGAGTTACAAACGGCTGCCTAGGTGGCACTCAGGACTTTTGTAACGTTCATGGAGTGACGGACGTCTGACAAATATTACAACTTCAAAATATTTCTCTGACAATTCTTAACCCCTTTTACAACGTAACACTAAACGAGCAAGTTGATAAAATGAATGCTATCACGTAGCACATATTACTAGCTACTTGCAGATAACTCCACGAAACAGAACCATTATGGAAACTGAAATTAGCTCAACTGTGAAAAAATTTTCCGCCTATTAAGGAAACAGAATGTGCATTGTTTTGTCAACAAGAACCTACCACAATGATATTATGAGCCAGGCGAAGCCGGTACTTAACGTAACACCTTATTTGCTTCAGATCCATTTTAATAATAAAATTCAGTCTACGCCTACCGCCCCTAAGTGGTCTTTTCCTTTTGGCTTTTTAACCAAACTCATCTTGCTTATGAGTTCTACCTGTTCCATCACCCTTAATTTCATACACAAAATGCTTGGTAAAAAGCATACATAAATTATGAAGCTCGAGTTGCAGAGTTTCCTGCAGAATCTTGTCACTTTCTCTCCCTTCGATTCATGTTATCCTCAGCATTCACGTTCCAGACACCCTCAATCGATGTCACAGGCCAGAAAAACTGCCATAATTGAGCTGAAAATGGTAGGCGCCATCGTAAAGTTTATTAACCCGGTCAAACATTCGTCTGGGATCTCTGCACCCCTGCTTTTAAGTGCCTCGAGGAATACATCTTGGAAAATTCCGGGGGAAGAAAACATAAGGTTTCGTAGGGTTTTAATAAATAACGTGAATAACCATAAAATTTTTAATAGCTCATTCTGCTGCTTGGCCCTGAAGTTGCACTGCAATCTTTCAAACATCAGGTCAATATCTAACAATCAACATGTCACAAAATCTCAAAAGACTTGACATCTCTAAAGACTGCAGAATAATGACGAAATATGGTACAATATGAATTATTTAACTGACAGTAGAGCACACCCTCGCGATTAGAGGGGTTTACATTCTTAAATAAAACCGCGATCGGCGAAGTTAGAACGTTATAATAAAAACTGGGTTAGGGGAAAAATACACACACGTAAACTGATGATATTTGGATTAATGGTTAATAAACAAGAAGAGGTTTGTGTTGGTGTTTAATGGAATGTTGTCGGTGTTCCTGGCAGAAAGCTGTAACGTTGGTTGAAATACGTACACTGCGTGACGAAAGGAAAGAAAGAAGATTTAGAGAAGAAAGAGGTGATGTTCGATTGCTTTGTCTTCTGCATGTTCATCTACATCTCCTTGCGTAGCGTCATGACAGCCTTCATCTTAAACCTCCAACCATACAGAAGGCCCTTCCCATCTTTCTGGGCTAGAAATCACGACGAATTACAAAGGAAATTTTCGCTCTCAGTGGGGCACTGGACTTAATTATTCTGTTTATCTTGTCTGCATTTTTCCTGACGAAATGAATCGTCGAATCTTTTATACCATAATGGCGTCTGACGCCGGCAATGCCTATTCCCGTATCCTTCTGCACATTCTCAGAAGTAGATAAAACACAAGAATAACAATGATTTCTGAAAATTTGAAAGGCACAATCCAGATACTTTCCGTATCCCACGGTAAAGAGTCATCTACTGAGTAAGACAGGCCGGCAGTAGTAGCCTCTTGTGCATTACTCCGTGTGTTTACGAAAGTGCGACAGCGCAATAGCGAGGACCCTATACTCCGCCTCACGACGGTTGCCTCAATATTTCTTCAGCGCAAACCGCAGTGTACGAACTCGCGTACGAGAAGGATCCACTTTATTTAAAATACGAACTGAATAGAGCGGTTTTTTAAGTTGATTTATGAAGCCCCTTCTTCTAATCCACCCCGTAACATCGGTGAATGAAGGTACATTGTGATCAACAACTGCAACATGAAGCATGATATTTTTCAAGCAGTGCGGCGGTATCTATTTCTGCCCCACGAAATCGGTAAATTGTTCAACCCTCAAATCAAATTCCAAGATCCCCAAGTAATGCTTAATGTGCATACAGATAAGCCATATGATAGAACACCAAAATTGAGCGTGGAAAACCTGCGGCGATATCGAGAAAGGTTTGCAGCAATGTAAACGTACGCAAACACAGTTTCAAAAACAAGGGTTAACCACATACATTGAAAGTATTATTATAAAGATTAAGGTATACAGAGCTACAATTTTGTCTGTTGTTTTGTATGGGTGTGAAAATTTGCCGCTCACATTGAGGGAGGAACGTAGGCTCAGGGTGTTCGAGAATTGGGTAGTCAAAAAGATATTTGGGTCGAAGAGGGACCAGGTAAAAGGGAGTGAAGACCAAACAATGAGGAGCTTTATGATCTGCATTATTTATCGACATTATTCGGGTAAGCAAATCAAGAAGGAGATGGGTGGGTCATGTAGCACATGTGGGGGTACAGGAGAGGTGCATACAGGATTTTGGCGGGGAGACTTGAGGGAAAGATCCACTTGGAAGACCTTGGCGTAGATGGGAAGATAATATTAAAATGTTCTTAAAGAAATGAGAGGGAGATGAATGGAGTGGATCGATCGGATTCAGGATAGGGACAGGTGGTAGGCTCTTACGAACGCCGTAATACACTTTCGGGTTCCATAAAATGAGGGGCAATTATTTAGTAGCTGATAACCTAGGAGGGAAAAAAGGTTCCAATGAAAGTTGTACAGAAAAACGGCAACTCACTACGCCCTAAATATTATTTCCGTGGGACATATGGTTTCGAGAGTGTTAAATAAATGTAATTTTTGTGCTCTGCCACGTCGTAATTCGAGAACAAATTTTAAATTGGAGAAAAAATAACAAAGAAAAGGGCCACAATTTTTGAGTTAGGTTTACAGTTCCAAACTCTTTAATAATTAAAATTTGCGTACTGTTTGCCCATTATTTCTAATACAATTTTAATAGGGTTAAAATAACAGGTATTTCTGTTCCCCATTGACAAGTCACAAAATGCTTTTTACCGTTATGAATGTTACAAGCTGAGGCACTAGTATTGCATTTATTTTCAGTACTCCTATCGAGTCGAGTATTATCAGAACACGGAAAGGAATGTGGATCAACAGGACACAGGCAGCCCAACTTTGATTGAAACTAAAATGGTTCGTTTTGTGTAATTTGTCGTAAATGTTAAATCCTGAATATAACGTTCGAGTGACACATGATGGGTGAAGTGAAGAGTCGAACAGGACGTGTCTCATGGGAAGTGTCAATGGCAGAATTGCTGCTTTACCCAGAATTCACAGACTAGCTTCTCACTTACATCTTACATTTCGAGGATGGTTCTTGGATTAACTACTGTCTTGTGGGGTTGCGATTACATCACAGGACCTCACGATCGTTGCTAAAGGAATGCCAGAAACCAATCCACATTCGCACAATTCACTAGCATGGCAAGGCCAAAGCGGTAATATACTTCTTATAGTGTTTCTCATTGCCGGGTATGTAAAATAAAAACTTAAACATTGAGTTCCGCGGGCCGGGTAGCTCAGTCGGTATAGCGACTGACTATGGGCTGGACGGTCCGGGATCGAAACCCGGTGGGGGCGAGATTTTCCGCCCGTCCAGACCGGCCATGGGGCCCACCCAGCCTCCTGTACAATGGGTACCGGGTCTTTCCCGGGGGTAAAGTGCGGCCAGAGCGTGCTGCTGACCACTCACCCCTTCTAGTGCCGCGATCATGGAAGAGTAGAGCTATACCTCTACCCACCCTCTGGGACACACGAGGCCTGTAACGGGATCACTTTACCTTATAAACTGAGTTCCAATCTTGTCATATAAAAAATTCTGTAGTTTTTATGCATAAATGTATATTGATGTATGCAATGATGCATTTATGTGCGCTTCTCTCCACAACTGTTGTGGTTTCCTGATAATTGCCCTTCAAGGGTCGAAACGTGACAAGAATTTAATGTGCTAGTATAGACTATTGAGGGCTCTCCCTAGACTCAGTGCGTTTGTTTGTTTAATCTAATTTATAAGTTTGAATAATATACTTTTATGAAAAGTCAGTCAATTTATATTGCAACGCGTTTCGACCTAAGAAATCATTTTCAATTTAATATTAAGAGGTTAACGTGTCTACTTAGCTTACTCTACTGTATGTTTGGGTACTTTCCCTTACAATCCTCTTTCCGTCAGATTCAGAATTATTTACCTGTTCGTCCTACAAACTTTAGCGGAGAGTCTTGACATGTTAGTTGATACAGCCCATTGTTGTTATACTGATCTGGTGGTTTGCTTTCCACGGAACTGGCGAGTTTTAATTACAGTAGCAGTTTTTAGGCCATGCTGACAACAAAAGAGGAAGAGACAATTTGACGGGCTTTTGTAAGGTAATAAACTTTCGGGAAGCCTTTTAGCTGGATGAGTAACTACCAGATTATCGAGAATTACTCTGTTTTATCAAGTTTTTAACCTTCATATTAGTGTTTTTAGGCTGCAAAAATTGCGAAAAACGACTGCTGGATTCGTAATATCTGTCCGTCTGTCGATAATTTTTTCCTCATGAAACAACTCGGCTACCACTTTTTCCAGAAAATGAAGCTACACTATAAATCGCATCCGTTCCCCTGTCTCATGGTACAAAGTTAAACAGCATTAAATCCCGTGAGATGGAGTAATTTAGATTCAGTCCTTGGACGAAAATTTGTGAGTATTAATTTCGTTTGGACACGTCAGAACTGCATTCCCAGCAGTGTCGTTTGTTTCGTTTGGGTGCTTGCTGTCTCCTTTGCTGAAAGAATAACTATGTAAGGAAGCAGCAGAGCAATCTTGCCGTAAGTTTGTTTGTTTTGCTCTGTTTCCTGCCTCTCCGTCTTTATTTGCGAGAATAAAAAAATTCCTTTTGAAGAGGTAGCTGTAACGAAGGTGATTCGATGTTCTTGGATATATTATTTCTTATATGTACAGTCGATTCAAAAACAAATATCAGAAGGACGGACATTCAAATATTCTACAATTGCATCGCATCAATTATTTCAAATTTTCCGCATCAGGCAACGATCGAAGGGCAACGTCCCGAATATTCGACGACATTTAATCCTAGGGGATGCTTTAGTCCAAAGCCGCAATTGTAAATCGACCGAAAACTTTACATCTTAGTTCCTAAAAATTAATTGGGCTGTTACTGAAGTGTGCCGGTCCCAATGGCCACGCGGTCTAAGGCATAGGTCTGCGGCCGCTCGCCTACTGAGATTGTGGGTTCGAATCCCGCCGGGGGCATGGAAGTCTCTCTGTTGTGAGTGTTGTGTGCTCTCTGGTAGAAGTCTCTGCGACGAGCCGAGCACTCGTCCAGAGGAGTCCTACCGAGAGTGATGTGTCGTTGTGTGTGATCTAGAAACATCAGAATGAAGAGGCCGTAGGCCACACTGGGCCGCAGCGCCCCAAAAATTACAGAGGTGTAATGAAGGACAAATGCCCTAATGTAACAATCACTAACTCAAATGACAACACTAATGGAACGCACAGTACTTCAGAGTGTAATTTACCATTCACGTAACACTTGTAGGTCCTACAACATAAGATCGATCTCGAGCGGGCCTTGCGAAAGTTCTGGGTTCATATCTAGGTCCAATATATATATTTTCATGGTTATCCTCAGTGATTGTAGGCAATCTCCGGGATATTTCCTAATATTAAGACATAACTGATTCCTCTCCAATTCGTTCCTATTCCTTATTCCCGAATCATCTTCATCATTTGACGCTATGAAGCCTGAGATACTTACAGCATCGTTAAATAAACAACAAATAAAATAAATATAGCACATGCAGTGCATACGTTAAACACACTGACGACGGTGGAAAAGTTTAAATAAACCGTTGGGGAGAAAGAAGGCTATGTTTAACTCTAATAACAAATTAAGTCAGAAGAGAACTGCGCTCTTAAGGGTTATTACGCAGCGAGTAATGGTAATTCCTTACCGACATTACGGGACAAGTTCTCGGTCCCGCCTTCAAGGGTTAACATCCACTGGCCCTTGAAGATGTAAACTAGAGTTTGTCCCGAAACGTCGGCAAGGAATTACCACTACTCGCTGTGTAACAACTCAGAAGACCGCAGTTCTCATTTACTTCGCGGCGGAAGTCTGAAACCACGCAACATATTAGACAGTTTTGTATGCGGTGTAGAGATATTGCGTTGCAATGACCATCAAGACAAAGTTCAAACACGGGACGGAAAATCCTACTCGATATAAGGATGTGAGATCCACCGATGTCCTGCTGCTCGTAGCCCAAGAACCAAATATTCGTATGCAACAGATTTAAAGAATAGCAGCGTTTACGCCGTTCAAGGGTAAAAAATTGGAAAACACATTTTCCCAGCATTTTTTGTGCTCCTGTATACTTCTAAACATATAATTGTTATGAATAAACATTACGGACACTCCCCCTACAGTACGCAGTAGTTACTTCCCGGAAGGTCCGGCACATCTCCCATTTTGTGCAAGTTGGAACAGAGTTTAAACATGGTCAAGTATATATGTAGGCATACTACAAGGGAGTCCAGATGAAGCCCAAACTCCCAACAAACCGGAATCTGATCGGCCCCAGCATGACCGTCCCGCTGCCTGTGTTATCGCCCAGCAGTATTCTTCTGCCACCTTCGTCTTTTGACTCCTACTTTCCCGCAACTAATATTTCAGCGCCAGTTTCAGAATTGTTCTGATATATACTTTATCTTACTCCCTTAAAAATGTAAAAGATGCGCCACTTGAAATCACCAAGGTCGAGGGAGTGTCCGTATTGTTGCATAGTTAATCAAAATACAGAAACAAAACTGATAATCTTCCTAAGTTTTTGCCCCTTTACGTCGTACAATAGGCGCATTAACTTATATAGTGTCGAATATGTATCCATTTACAGTTTAAGTTCTGAATTACGTACGTACATACTGCACTCGTGCATGGCTTTCTGAACGATCACAGACCCACACAACGTATTATGGACATGCAGCGAGTGGGCACAGAGTGTATGTAGGCGGGACGGGCGGGTAACTGCGAGTGCGCATTACTCTGCTACAAATATTCCTGTCTCGCAGACATAATTTGTGTCTGATTTTTTTCAGCCCCCCTTAGAATTAAGGTAAGTGGTCTGATATTTTCATGATGCAGGTTAGAGTTCTTCCCGCCCCACCTATCCCGCTCTAACGACTTAATGTAGCGTGCCGGTAATAGGTGGCCCTACTGCACCGACATCAATCGAAATGAAATGTATGGGGCTACTTCAATTGCATTACTTCAGTACCACGTGTAATTGAAAACTGTGCAGTATTTTCGGAGACAAATCACAGATAATACGCCCCATTACGCGTTCATAGTATTTACTTGATACACTGCCTCATCGCCACGACTGACAAACTTACTTTAAATCAAATGTGTTGGGAGGTAATAGGATAAAATTACGACCTGGCTATCGGTTAGTCTGATTGAGAGTGTCTGTGAATTTCCTCAAGTGAATACCCGGATGGACACGGTCGGACCTTGAAATGGACCACGATTAATGAGCTTTTTACAAATTCTAACCTACTCCGTAGGCAGGATCACGTTAACACCTCACTCGGCGTCACAACCTCTCTTACTGTCAACATTGTCATTAAAGAAGCTACACGCTGACCTATATAAATACAGTAGATCCATCTAAATGCCATACTATACTAAAATTCGTCCATTTATGGCTGGAGTTAATAACCTGGAAGTTTAGTGCCGTAGCCAGACACGGCCAAGATAGCAGAAGAGCTTGCGATATTCTACTGAGAAATTCGCTTAAAACTGACAGAACCGTGTGAGGTCGGGCCCGCACCGGGCTGCACGTTAACAACTATTTCCTCCGAATTATTATTGATTAAACACTAACTACATGGACCAGAATTCTTGAAAAACCAATAGTCATTGAGTCAATTAAAATATTCCCCTCCTTCAGCGGAATTCGAAGAAACGTTGCCGTGTTCGACAATTCGTAACATTAGTCCCGATCGTAAAACAGGTAAGTCCAGTCCACATACATTATATTCTCATCAGATATATCTTAATATCACCGTCTCATCTACAAATTATTCTCCCAAGTTGTCTCTTCCGATTAACAACCTGCGTGTATTTCTCGTCGCTTCCATGTATGCTGCATGACCTGCCCATCTCTTCATCTACTCGGTCATCCCAATAATACGCATTTCGTAGCAACAAATTAAGACGCTTATGCAAGATTGAGGTTCTCATATCAGCGTCGCTGAAGAGCCATTTCCTCTGGGATGCTACTACGTACGGAGACTAGAACATGGTTGCCGACGTTTGGAGGAACTTGATGTCTCCATCTTCAGGCCCTAGCAGACAAAGGACTGCTAACCCTGAAGACAGAGATAGGAAGCTCTTCCGAAAGACGGCGATTATTTACTGCGAAATTCCCTTCACGAAATTATCTCCGGTCTATTATTGCTCTAACTGGACAGGACCATAGATCATGTCCCTGCTCGTTTCCTTGATGTATAATGAAAACCCCACATCCCCATTTTGTCTCTTCCATTAGGGTATTTTGAGTAGCTTTACGCATATGTCCACCATGTGCCGAGGGTACAAAAGGACCGGTACCATTTGTCTTCCTTCTTTTATGTCACTAGCAGAGTTTAACTTTCTATCCAGTGAAGAGAGAAAGTGTCATGGCCTTCGAAATTCAAAGCCGGCAGCTGGAATTTGTAAAAATGTCCCTGTTGGAGTGTTTTATTCATCCAAAATAAGAGGACATCGATGACGTATCGAAGTTTAGCACCACTGATCCATTACCATACACCCCTTTGTTCATTATGCCTCACACAATAGGTAGGCCATTATTCAAACAGAAGTAAATCGAATCTCACTCTTGATTAAATAATCGGAGCAAATTATTTTCAAAGTGCCAGGCGGGTGAATTTTATGTTACACTGTGTATATTCTTACAATCAATATATTAACTAATAAATGCAATTAATAAAGTAAAGTGAACTACAATAAAAATAAATATAACTCGGCTAAAAACTATCCGAAAAATGTTCTAAATGCAGAGAGAAAACGCTTGGAAAGTAGACGCTTTTTGCAAATAAAATTGTTTATAGTCATGTTCCAAAACGGAACATTTATAGCAGAACCCCGATGAAGAAAAATCAGGAAGAAGTAACCGAAATACATGCTTCCAAGGCACTTTCAGCACAAATAACTTACGAAACATGTAGTTCAACAATATAGCCTTACAGCTTACAAGAATATTTGTGCGAATATATGCAATAAAGAAACAAAAGTATGGGAAACCACGACTTGAGCTGGAATATTTAACGCAATCAATGCTAATAGTCTCCCAACTTCTCTACAAACGAGCATGGAGATCCAGTCATCACTCTTATTTCTTCCATGAATCCTGATCACTGAGTCTCGGCAAAGTAACATTTTTCCATGTTGTGCTTCATAACAGGCAAACGTACTTGTGTCCTTGTTTACTGGACGTGTGGCATAAATAGAGGTAATTAATAAAAGGCAGAGAAACCCCACACAAGGGTAAACAGTAGGAAATTACGAATGACTGGAAATATTATGCCAACCGTATGCTTACGTCACTTCCGGATTGGGAGTTAAGAAAATTTAAGTGTATCATTCTTGTTTCTCAGAAGGCACGGAATAAAACGCGTATAAACTGATAATTAAAGATGTAAGCAGAAGGTGGCGAAGGAAATTGTTACTCCATTTAAAATACATTAAACAGCAATTAACTGGAAAGCAAAACACAGAAACCTTGGGGGCATAATGAGTTAGGTCTATAATTTAGGGAAACGTACATTCTAAACAATGATTCAATCACAGAAGAACTTAATGCCAAAGGTAATGGATTACAAGGTTATTTAACGACCCTTTATCAACTTCACAACTATATAGCAGCAAAAGCCACAACATAGAGTAATATAACGAAATGTGGGCCTTTAGTTGGTTCTGATTAATTAGAAGTGGCTGTGGCATGTTAATTCCTCGAACGCGCAGTAATCCAGTGGTTCATACCTCTAAGAAAAGACAAACCTATCCGTTACAAAAAAAAGTCAATTTATAAAATTGTACAGTGAAACATACCTATAACGGAACAGCAATGGACAGAAATTCTTTTTGCATTGCAGGCAGTTTTCAGTTTCGCACAGGTATTTGAAGTGGGGGTCCTCGGAACTGCAACAGTTTTCCGCTAAAGAGGGGTTTCCCTTACGCCCGGGTTTCGCTTAAGACAGGTTTCACTGTACCACAAATCAAAGAGGTAAATGGGTCATTTCTACAAACTACATTTCCTGTGCTCTTATAGCAACGCAAAACACATATTCAACTCGGCACGTGTGAAAGGGTCGTCATGCTTCCGACATTCACACAGCTACCATTACTATGTCTGTGAAAACAAATTATACATCTATTGCTCTGAGAACCAAAATGAGCTATAAATCCAGATTATATAATTAATACAGAGGTACAGACATTTCAAGATGATATGTCAATACCACAGTAGTATTAAGACGTCAACTATTTGCCTTATACAATTACATGTACGTATATGACTACGAGATATCCGAAACAGAGAGGCTGTATTCGGAGAGGTTCCTTCCGAGTACCGACCAGGATAGACTGGCTGCAGCATAAAAAACATTCTTCAGGCTAGCTGCTGCTGACAGTTTCAAATATGGGGTGTCCCAAGTACCAATCAGTGGGCTGAAGAACAATGCTACACGATTTTCCTAATGAGACTGAGAAAGAACATGAAAATCTGACATTAAAACAGTCAGGTTGCTGACCGACATTCGAACTGGGGGACCTACCGAGTAACGACTCGACTTTACTTGCAGCAGCCAAGATATTCCTGAAAAAAATTATGAAAGCCACGAGAAGTCTGCATCAAGACAGCCTCCTTTCATATCAAGATTCAAATCGTACACGTTTAGGATATTAATCTTGAAGTCTAAGAAGTAAAGGCAATACTTCTGAAGCATCGATAAAAACCACGAAAACCATACATCAGTGGCGTCGGGCTCACGGCCGAGATTCTAACAGCGCCCTCCAAACCCAACCCCAGACGACAGATCATTAAGACTGTACCGCGGTGTCAACTTGCCGCGGTACTTTGTCCTGGGCTTTAATGAAAGGTTTAAGGATAGGGTTGCCGTGATTGACCATGATTCAACCGACCTGACTTTTATAACAGCGGATCTTACCTTGAATCATATGAAAAGGAATTTAGAATGCTTGAAACCATCTTCGAAATCAAATGCAGCAAGTTCTGAGACAATTTAAATAGGCCGGAGCCTGGCTGTAACATGTCGAGAGGTTTCGTTGTTATTTTCGGCCACAACAGTTCTGTCAACCCCTCTCCATGTTATGCACGGCATTTCTAGTGAAAAGGGTATGCGTTTGATAACAGTGTACGTGAAAACAAATTCTCATATTTCCCAAGCTAAATCAGTACAATTCAAAGGAGTCTGACTTACTATGTATCCACATTTTGTCAGTGACACCTGTTCTCTAAACAAAAATGGGTGTGAAAAGAGTTGAATGAAAATGTTGGAGAATGGACGAATTTCGCTTTTTAGGGCACAACTGGAATGCATAATGAAGGAATCGTTTCTGCCCGTCTGCAGTGTGGCCTTAAACCGGCCATTCGCCTGGAAATACTGAGGCAAATCCTGATAACCTTAATTCAAGGCAGCTGGTGCTTCGTCCGAAGTCGAACTGGGCGACTCCGGATGAATATTTCTCGACAGAATGTCGGACTGACAGTACAAAAAACTGCCTATTCCTGCAATAAGGTCCCTGCTGGCTATATAAGTGTTAGTACGGTATCATATGATTTACAGGTCACATGTCCCCTGCCGACACGGCCAATTAGTACCTCCAGTTTTAGTAGCTGGTATAGACCTTTGAAACAAGTGGATTAGTTGAATGAGTACCAACACTAAATAACTTCACGGAGAAGAGTCCTTCTTGAGAAGCTGACAGTCCCTCAACTAATCCAGACATTTACAGCATTTTATGGAACCCAAAGTTTAATTACTGCATTAAAAGAATCCCGCCACTTGTCACTATCCTGAGCCAAATCAATCCAGTCCACACCACCCCAGCATATTCCTTCAAGATCACCCATCTTAGGCTTACGCTTTCCGAGTGGTCTCTTTCCTGCAGGTTTCCTTGCCAAAATCCTGTTCTCTTTTCTCCCCCACGCGTGCCACATGCCTCATACACCTCATTGTTCTTGATTTGACGAGCTGAAGAATATTTGGTAAGGAGTACAAATCATAAAGTTTCTCATTACGCAATTTGTTACTGTCTCCTGACATTTCCCCACTTAAGCCCACATATCATTCTCAGCCACCTACCCTCGAACAACCTCAGTTTATATTCTTCTTGGATGTGAGAGACCAAATTTCACACCTAAGTAAAACAAGAGGCAAAATTATAATTCTATATATTACGATCTGGATACTTTTAGATATCAAAGAGGAAGAATGATAGCAGAAATTTCTTGAATTTAATCTGCTCGTAATTTCCACATGCATGCAATTTTTATTTGTTAATATCATTTCAAATATTCGAAATTTACCATATTTTTTAATACATATTTTAGCTATTTGAATAAAGGTAGACCAACTTGATGACACTTGATTTATTATGTCAATTTACTGCTCAGCATGTTTCGGATGTTAATACATCCATCACCAGGAGCTTGCGACTACTTGGTGCGTTATTGTGTAGGCTGTATTGTGCTGTAATGATAGAGGTTTATGTGTTAATGGATGTATTAACATCCGAAACATGTTGAGCAGTAAATTGACATAATAAAGCAAGTATCATCAAATTGGTCTACCTTTATTCAAATATCAAGATGATGCACGGTCCAACGCGCATAACATATTTTAGCTATTTTATATTTTCTTAAGACACGTTACCTTAATTAACTCAAGTCACACAAATTCTTAATCCTTAGTTTTTTTATTCCATCCATCGGCAGTTTGTTGTAACTACAAAAATCTAAGTGGAACTGCCCGACAGGAATATATTAGCAAAATCAATAACAGTTTTGTCATCATCATCATGTTCCTGAAGGGTTAGGTGTGTTTCCTGTTCCTTGATCCTCAAGATGAAGTTGGTCCCTCCATCTCTTCCTCGGTCGTCCTATGTTCCTTCGTCCTTTTGATTTATATTG
>Ga0131853_10006883_pt1 | contig 20538 bp, 19 predicted proteins | sample TergutLab28metaG_FD_92764 | JGI IMG/M metagenome (GOLD analysis project Ga0131853, IMG submission 92764) | Labiotermes labralis P1 segment gut microbial communities from Petit-Saut dam, French Guiana - Lab288 P1 (version 2) (version 2) | ecosystem: Host-associated > Arthropoda: Insects >...
AAAAAATAAAAAAAAAAATAACAGTACTTTTCCGTCCCGTGCCCCCCCCCCCCCCCCCCCCCCCCCCCCCCCCCCCCCCCCCCCCCCCCAAAACACAACAAAAAACGAAAAAACAGAAGGAAAAGGAAATAAATCTCATCCAGTGGCACCTTAAAACAGGTTAAAAAAAAAAACAACAGGACCTTTTTCTAGAAGTATAAAAAATACCACCCCTTTCACGTTTCTTCACCCCCCCCCCCAAAAGTTGAAAACACAAAATAAGGTTTTGCGCCACCCCATGTTTTGAGGTATATCACACCAAACTGCATTTCTGAAGATCAACTGACACTAAAATGGAACAGCCGAACACACAACTGTCAGTAAACACTACCAGTGAAATTACTAAACTGATACTGTTCTGCAATGCTTTCTTATTGAAGTAACGGAGATGAATGAGCTGTGGATTTTACAGAAGGGGCTTTATGAAGGACCAGAGTCTTGTATGAGGGGCCTATATGTGTATGGTATATGCTTCAGTTTGCCAAAAAGAGGGAAAAATAAAAATATGTCCACAAATAATTCATGAATTCTGGATGAATCATAAGAATATCAGTTAGAAAAATTAAATTTTACTGATGATAATTTTGACTACAATTAAACTTCACACAATCTTTTATGCCTATACAAGCTTTTTAGACAAATATTGTGAAAAAGAGAAACATATGATGATAAATGCAGAAAATTTTAAACAGGCCATGGCATTGTGGGACAATGTTTTCCTATTTGGCTAATGAGGGCATTTAATTCCTGGGACAACGTTTCCCGTTCAACCATTGAGGGCATTTACTTCCCGCGACAGTGTTTGGACGTAAATGGTTAAACATGTTCCGTACATTTTGCAGAAAACTGACGACAGTGAAGTGGGGGGAAGGGGGAACTTCTGTGCATGGTCGCCTTTTACTTCCACAAATATTTAAGTCATCATTTATCTAGTAAGTTTCATGGGAAATAAATTTTGATAAACACACATGCACTTCCTTTTCAATGACAACAATATCATGAAGTATCTCCTTCACATAAAATACATGACAGGACGCAATGATATATGAAATGTTGATGACGTGCATAGTTAATGGAACATCCATAAATAATAATCTGTTACTTACTGCCGTGGCAATGCACAGAAATCAAATTTGTGTATTGAAATGGCTGCAAAGTTGCAAAACAGGTGGAAACAGACTGTAAGCGCACACAGTAACTGGTTATAGCCATTTAACAGACAGAACACTCCATAAAAGGATTTTATGCAGAATATCAATATTATTCATTATTTGATATCGATGGTTGCAAACAGGTTGTAACCGTATTTATTAGCTGCAGTGTTTCAGGAAGGTTTATGCTTATGGATTGTCACAAGATTACCCTCAAATAACTGGCTAACCATACCCTGAACTAAAATGAACTGTAGTTCCACTATGCCCTGCGCTCCAAATAACTGTTCTGTTCCATATATGTTTGGGGAAACATGTTCTGCTCGAGATTCCATCCATATACTAACATCACATACAATGTGGATTGGTTGTGGCAGTCCTGAAACACTCTCCAATACAAACTCTGTCACACCTCATATACTACACTGGCACTTGCCCTCTCTTTTCTACCTCTCATGTCGAACAGTTGCAACTATTCATTCCGAAGCATTTATCTGGACAATGACTACCTAACAAACCAAGTAACTTGTTTCTTCCATACCAATGGCCTACACAGGGGTTGATGGGGGGCTAGGTAAACTCTTAGCCTTTTCAGTCAAATTTCCCACAACAGCAAAGCTGAGTCTTCCCAGCACCATGTGAAGTAACAAAAACACCCATATATATATATATGCAGACACTTAGTAACTGCGCATTTTTCCCAGCTGACTAATATGGATCTGACACTGCTTGCTTTAACTATCGCTTGCTCTGGAATTCACTGTGGGTTAAAATATCAACACTGGCCTATGAAGCGAACTCTAGTTGTTGACCAGAAAGGTTGTCAGTGGCATACTGTACCCATTCTGGCAGGGATTTGCTCAGAGGGATTTAATTCCGGCATCAAAGGGATAAATGACATCTATTATCATTTCACACACTGCAAATTTTTATTCCAAAATATCTGCATTTCTTGGGGATTTGTTGTATGAAAATTATCCTGCCTTCAGAAAGTATTATAGTACTATCTACATGCAGGTTGTCAAAAAAGGCAAACGGTGTATGTAGAGAGCCCTCCGCTAACCACAAATATGTTTTAGCTGCTATGGGTTCAAGTTGGGGTCAGTATTTTCAACAGTGCTGTCATCACTTCAGATTCACAGTTGTTTTACTGTACGTAAGATGTTTAGCTGTAAGATTTGTGGTTCTCACAGCAATGTTACAGAGATTCAAGCCTTCTGGGATATAACCCTGTGTCACTGTGCAAGTAGCTCCTGACATTACAATTGATCATTATGCCTTCACCTTCAACGTGAAACAATCCAAGAATTCTGCTTGATCCTGAAGACAAAATGCACTATGATCCTTTGAAACAATGGCAACTGCTCCGCCAATGCCACACAGTGTTTGTGAACAAACAAATAAATGACAGAGAGGGATGAGATGAAACAACTGCACCCTGCAGTATAGTAGAACCATACAGTTCATTCCTGTCTGCCTTCAAAACACCAAACACAAAGCAGGCCAAACACTCTCACCTGTTACTAGATTCAGAACAGCTCATAAGAGAAACATGGCTTGTAAAGAAAAGCAAGAATTTAACCATGAGAATTATCTCTGGTTGCTAAGTGACCAAAGAAGTTCAAGCCTAATCATAATACACGATCAGCTCCCAGAACCACCACACACAAATGTCTTCAGAAGTTCACCACATTTTCCTCCCCATGCTAAATCTGAGATTCTTAATGAATAACAGAACTACAGTGCATAAACATGTATGAGCAACTGTAAAGAAATGCAAATCGAGTCATGTGTATACAAAAACATGTTGTTTAAAAACTTTATATACACATTATGGCTTCACCCTTAATAATACAGCCTGTATGTAGTCTCCAGCTTTGAAATGTAATGATTAACATCATAAATTCTTTATTTTGGATCATTTAAAGCCACTTAAAAAAAAACAGGCTGAATGTTTGTATGCTGGGATTTAAAAAAACAATGAAGCAGATGCTGCCAACTTGCACATCAAACGTGCTGTACTGCCATGAGAGTACGCAGCACACCCCTTTTGTGAGCAGGGTTTAAAGAAGACAAAAGTCTGTACTTATACTAAAGGTATGCGCCGCATAACGACGTAACGGTCAACAATGGACCGCATATATGACGGTGGTCCTGTAAGATTACAAGATTATAAGAAAATATTATAATATTACAATAGAATATTATAATATTATATTATAATACTTACCATTGTGTTGCAACTGCCTACAGTATTCAGTACAGTAACATGCTTTACAGGTTTGTAGCCTAGGAGTAAGAGGCTACACCATATAGCCTAGCTGTATAGTAGGCTATACTGTCTAGGTTTGTGTAAGTACACGTTCGCACAATGACGAAATCGCCCAATGATGCATTTCTCAGAACACATCCCCATCGTTAAGCGACACATATCTGTAGTGAAGCAACCTTACAACAAGGTTCTTACATCTATTTGCACGATAAGCTGTAACTATAAACTCGGTCATAGGAACACAACCACATGTCCTATGGAATGAAGCTGTGTGACTTACCCCTGAATAAGGAGGGGGGGGTGCTGGTGGAGGTTGCTGGTAGTAATTATCATAGCCATACTGTTGATAATTTGAATGGTAACCTGGTCCAGCTGGTCCTGCCATTCCCGAGGATGGACCTCCATACGGTGCTCCAGGTGGAGCAGAGTTACCGTAGTTCCCCTGTAGAGAATAGTCTCTTTCAGATTACTTTATCATACATGACATTTCATTCTTTTACAAAGCCATGACTGAATAAAAGTCCTTTTCCTATACAGAATCCTAATTACATGGTCTAACACTTATCAAGAAATTACATGCTGTTATTAACAACGAACATTATTCACATCACTATGGTACCCTCACCACCGAATCCTACCCTGAGCCACTTAAATACAGTTTACATCCTCAAAATCAGTTTCAATAAGATATATTTTAATACTATTTTCACATAATTCACCCAGCTGCTTCTGTCTACAGAAGTTTCGAGTAAGAAGTTTTGTGTGAAAACATGAAACAAATTTTTTCTTTTTTCTCAGTGACATACACTGTACTCAGCTTTGCCCATCTTAACAAACGTAACGGTAACAGAGCCTTAAGATTCACCACTAATCATACCACATACTGACATCAGACACACTCCATAAAAAGTTCTGTTCATCTTCAATCTTTACAGATCACAGCCCTAAGATTCACTAAAATTCTTCGTGTGCAATATTGTTTGAGGAGGAGGAGGAGGAGGAGGAGGAGGAGAAGGAGAAGGTGAAGGAGGAGGAGGAGGAGGAGAAGAAGAAGAAAAAGAAGAACAAGGATGAGGAGGAGGAGCAGGATGAGAAGGCGGAGGATGAGGAGGATACAGAGGAGAAGAAAAAGGAGGAGAAAAAGAAGAAAAAAAAGAGAAGAAAAAGGAGGAGGAGGAAACACACACACGCGCGTGCACAGAGGGACACACACCGACCTCTCTTTATACTGTTGCAGTCTTTAAATTATGTTCCAAATAAACCTTACAATAGTACACACTGCCTTCAATCAAGATGGCAGTGTTCCACTATCTACCCTGTCACTGGCAATATGGCCACAGCCTGACAGTGTAAGTATGCGTTGTCACACACAGTACTACAGACTTGGAAAGAAAATATTCCATTGTATTGCAAGAACAGTGCAGTAAGAGATATGGAAAAAAATACTATGAAAAATTCTTTCACTCAGTTGCCAGACATTTGAATAGTACTGTATTCCCATCTGACAATGAAAAGTATTATAAAATTAATCAGATCAGGTTTTCAAAATATTTATAATAAATTTGACGTCTGAAATACATATAACATAAAGCTCTAAAAAAAAATGAAGGTGGATGCAAAAGGCTATGAGGCTTACTACAGCTCGGTAATATACTTATGATGCCTGTCAGCAACTTTTGGAGAATATTCAGATGAACTTACCAAGAAGTTCACTTCAGTTTTACATCACACTTCTAACATCCACAAATGGGAAGTCACTATTAAGTGTCAGACATGTTAACATAACATAACATAGAAGAAGACATGGGCTGTATGTTCGACAGTTTTAAGAATTAAAATGTTCTAAGAACAATCACAAATGACTCAATTTCCGGATTGCTTGTGCACATTAGCATCATTTCCCTCTACTGCAATGCTTTTTGTCTCATTACATGATGACAAGACTGTATCAAAAGATGCAATTCCCACATCATGATATGCTGACAAGAGTGTAACCACAAGAGGCTACACTTCATGTATCATGACTCAGTGACAAGATCGTATTACTAAGATGCGACACTTCCTGTAACATGTAATGGCGACACATTATATCCATTAAAGGTAATGCTTCCCACATCATGATATGGTGACAAGACTGTATCCCTAAAAGACAAGCTTTCTGTATCATGATATGGTTACAAGATCATTTCCCTACAAGGCACCACTTTCTGTGTCATGATATGGTGACAAATCATATCCCTCCAAGAGGCAATATTTCCTGTATCATGATATGGTGACAAGCACAGTGTTAACAGTAACTAACCACAAGAGCAATGCCAATTGCACGGAAGCAGCTTCCAAGTAACATGATGTGCACAATACATGCCACCGTGACATAGTACTCTCTCAATTAAGGCATCAAGTGCTCCACGTAAAGCAGAGAATTCCTTGAGCTGCTGAGAAACTATCAGCTAATACTGTACCACTCTTTTAAACAAAATTAAGCAACAAACCTCAGTGTACATATTTGGAGGAGGAGCCATAACATCATATGGCTGCTGAGGTTGCATATGTGGGTAGTGAGGCTGAAGAGGCAATCTTCCAGCAGGTGAAGACTGTGCCCATGGTTCATCTCTTGAAGAGCTCAGAGAACTCCGATGTGGTGGTGAGAAAGATGAGCGTCTGCCTCGTGGTGACAAACTACGATCTCGCCTGTAACACAATGAACACTTCTGTGACAACAGACAATGTCAGGCACGTTTGCATCCCCGTGGATTACCTATTAAAACCGCTCTGTTTGCCTCTCTTCTCTCTGTACACATGTAACAAGTTCAGAAATTAAATCTGATATGGGAAAATTACAATTCACTTTGATATTTATTTATGTTAGAGAGTTTTAACAAATGCCTTACATAAAGATCTACAGGCACTTCTGCAGGCATCTTAAGCATAACTCACTAAATATTTCTCGGCAGAAAGCACTCCACACTAAATTTCTGAAGTATGAAGCACCTATTCTACATCTGATATTTTTTTAAAAATAATTCTTGGAGTTTCTGGTATAATATGCTAAACAAACACCAATAGTTGAGAAAATCAAAAAAGAGGAAGTGGAAACAGATTTTCAATATACTTTCAAAATGACAGGAAGTAACAGAGATGGCTGCTTTGGACTGGACCCCCAGAGCAGTAGAAGAAGAGGTCAACCAAGATATGGCTGGAGGAGAACAGTCGAGGAAGCAGCCTTATAACATGGGAAAATATCATCAGAAATCAAGCGGTTGGCAGGCAATCGTGTACGCTGGAGATGCTTTGTGGAATGACAGGATGATGATGATAGTGATGCAAACATTTAATAACTTGTATACTGGACTTCCAGACATAATCACAGTTTGACATAAAAACAATGAAAAGTGCTGTCTTCATATGATTTATAAATCACTCCATTTTATTCTATTAATGTAGTGCCACAATACAACCAAATTTTGAAGACATTAAACAACTTACAAAAAATATTTACTTTTCTTTTAATGCATAGAATACTGGTAGGCACTGAATCATTAACACTGTATATTCAGTCCACATTCAGTCATGAATTCTCACCAATATGAATAGGCCAAAGTATAATCCAATAGTGAATAATTATGTGTGTGTTATTACATATTTATTCATTCAGATCAGTGAAGAGTTTTACTTCCAAAAGTTTAATGTGAGTTACAAAACATTATTTGTCTTTTTCACATTAGACATATTTCATTTAACATGATTTTAGGCCTCCACCATGGTGAAAATGAGATTTTTTACTCTTCTGGAATGTTATGTGGCATAGAACGGTAGTTAGTTACTAACGTCTCGGGATAACCTTTCCGTCCCATCTTCAAGGGTAAAGCAGTCCGAGAAAACCACTGGTAACTTAACTAACAATCTATGTTATGTGACATCCCACAAGAGAGAAGACGTCACAGTCCATTTTCTTTTAAGGGATTCAGCTATATAATGTAAACATCGCAGAAGCTGGCATGCCACCTGCAATTCACTCTGCCCAATGTGCCTGTTTAAGATCCACAGTATTATCAGGCAGTTATACATGAATGTATGAAAAAGGGGAAGGGAAATAAAAATATGACATACAAGCATGTTACTTTCATACCTGTCAGACAAACTTCGGTCACGTCTTGGTGACAAGCTGTGGTCTCTTCGAGGGGACATGCTCCATTCTCTCGATAACCTGGATCTTCGTCTCCTGCGTGGAGAAGGGCTCCGATCACGCCGACTGCTGCGTTCATGTCGATCTCTTGACCCACTTCTTCTGTCATGTCTCCACTCCAAACTGCGATCTCTCCTGCGAGGTGAAATGCTACCACCATGCTCACGGCGCATGGGACGTCGACGTGGTGATGAAGTTCTATCAAGACGACTACGTACAGGCGAGGGGCTCCTTTCACGATGAGATTTTCGACCAGGGCTGTGATTGCGTTTTCTGTTCCCTGGTGATGGATGATCCCCAGATGGAGGAGGTGGAGGTGAAGGGCTTCTGGGTCCTCTTCGATTGGCTTGTGCCTCACTGATAGTCTTACGATCAAGGTCTTCATTTGATTCATCTGCACCAGGTGGAGCCAAATCTGAGTTTGTATTCTGTGAGATAGCTACAACACCTGCTTCCTCAAATGATGCTGTATCTGTACTTTTGTTCACACCATCTCTTCTCTGTAACTCAAACATCTGAGCAGCAAGCCTTGGATCTTTCCTTGTTGGTCCAAAGTTATTTTCAGATCCTCTCCTTCTTGTAAGGTCTTGCTGCTGCTTTCCAGTCAGTCTTGGATCACTCCTTAACTGCAATACCTTCTCTCCCTGTTGTGTGTTGGGTCGGTCTTTCTTTGAATATTCGTAAGAGATATCCAATTCTTCCTTATGCTGTGACAAAACCTGCTGTGTCACAATCTGTGGATCCTTCCGTACAGGAAGGTATGTATTTTCTAAACTTTCTGAACCAGGCACATCTGGCTGCTTGAGTGCAAGTCTTGGGTCATTCCGGGATGGGACAAATCGAGTCTCTGAAGGATCAGACAGCTGCCTGCTGGCAAGTCTTGGGTCCTTCCTGTGAGTTACAAAGCTTGGACTTCTGTGATCCTCCTGTTCCGAACTGTCAACATCTCCCCTAACCCTCTCATCACGAGAACTGTGATGAGCATAGCCACTGCCATGAGAGTCTCTAGTCCAGGACGAATGACTCAGACTCCCTCTTGACTGCTGGTGATGTGACCTACTTTCTATGTCAAACATATCCTCCAACTGATCTTCTGCAAAATCTATGTCCTCATCAGGAAACACTGGTTTTCCTGCTTTGAAGTGTCGCTGAGAGCCTGGAACTTTTCCTCCTCTTCTGAACTGACCTCTTTTGCTGAATCCAGCAAGCCCTTGGATATCTCTACCCCTGTATGAGGACCTCCTTCCACTACCACCCTCCAGAATAAAGTCTTCAAGTGAAACTGACTCATCATGTTCATCATCAAGATCCCAATTGTCAAGCACATTCAGATCATCTATGTCAATATCACTGTCAATCTGTACCTTTCCAACAATGCCTTGACTAATTCCACCTCGCTTATGTCTGTTCTTGGACCTGGGACGTCCACGTGACATTGCATTTCTAATATTACGTACGGGAACCAAATCAATGTATTTCTTCCCCTGACTGTAACTTGACTGATCAGGTTTCTCAGCCCCAACATCATCGAGGTACAGATCATCCTGCAGATTCTCCAGCTGTTCAATTTCTTGTGCAACTTCATCAAAATCTTCCATTTTCATTCTGTTAATTCAAATAATGGAAAATCCTTAACACACTTTTTTGAAACAACATAACATATTAAAATCTCACAAGATGGTATCGTACACCGCCATGTATTTAATGTAAATAACTACAGAAGTCAAATGGACTTACATCCAAATAGAAAATGAAACCTCAATGAAGGTCAATTGATGTCTGTTACTGTGAAACCAGAAACCCACAGTCAGACAATAGCATCTTTGGTTTCCCTAAAAAATAACTATGCACGTCTAACTGGCCAATATGGCAAATGTTTTGGAAGGTTTTTAAACTACAATAAAAACCTTAAAGAGTAAATGCAAAGTAATTTGTGTGACCAAGGCTTCCAACACGTGACTGATGCGGACACTATCAGTGCTACTGCGAAACCAAATGAAGATGAAGAGAAATAGGGGAAAGAGGAGCAAAACGGTGAGCATGTTAGTCACAACGTGGCAGTTCGGTATTATCACACTTGCTAAAGTAATGTGGGTAAACGGCGATCTGGGTAATTGTTTACTAGAAACTATTCACCTCCAGTTGTTTTCACAGTAAAATGTAACACACTTTATACACTGAAAGTTAAAAATCAGGCACAAAGAAACATTACAAAGTTATTAATCCTAACGAAATGTAACCTAACCTAACATACACTGTTAACGACACATATTACTCATATTTAACAAAAATATATGTAAATTATATCGCACCGCATTTAACAAATCTGATTGACCTTCACAACTGCTACCTCAGGTTACATGCCATCAGGTTTAACAACCCTGCAATATCTGTTTGTAACACATAAACTGTGTGACATTTCAAGTGGTGACAAGTCTACAGTAAATAGTTACCAGGCTGTGAATGTAATGACACCAGAGCCATGGAACTGTTTGAAATGCTGTGAGAAGTCTATGACAGTTTTTGAAACCAAAACTGCAGAATGTTTCTTCAAATAAATACAGTACATTTTGACGTAGTGGTGGGGCCTGTGTGGTCATATGCTCCCGAGAGCTGTGCTGGTGGTAACGTATGCTATTGGTAGAGCCTCCCCTGCCAGACAGGTCAAGGATGATGACCCAGATTAAAAGTCACACCCTGGCCCTCCAGGTGGGGGGTTGGGTGTGAGGCTAACAACTCCACTCCATTGTTACGAAACCTCATGACAGGACGCCAAGGCCCACCCAGGACTGTACAGCCAAAAATGATGATGGTGAAATACAGTAAGTACATATCACGGTAGGGTTAGGTAATTTGCAATACAATGTGATACGAAACCACAAAATACTTCACATTACCTGTGTTTCAAAATGGGCTATTTACATCTTTTCCTCTTCATTTGCATGGATACTTAGAAGCCTATGTTACTTAAATCCTGACAACTTTCAGACATTTATCAGAATTTTGCACATGAATATATCTCCTGTCCAATAAGTAAACTTTTGCAACAGCCTTCATATTATATTAACATGTTTCCAAAACACAAATATACACAAATCACAATTACAGGGTAATGTAATGGAGAAGTGATAAATACAAGCAAAAAACATGAACACTCAAAAAAGGTTCTATCACTTGCTTTATTTAATACCTAAATGCACAGTATCCAGGCAGTTAAAATGCAATCAGTGATCTTACAGGAACTACATATACTTTCGCTCAATGCTCATTTACTCCTTTATGGCAAACATACATATATATCCACTCTGCAACTCCTTTATGATGTCAGCCTCAGAGCAAAATGAATTAAGTGATACACTGTAGTAACCACTTTTGAAAGTTGTGTTTAAATTGTATGATGGGAAAACAATGAACACAAGTGATCATCCAGGTAAGAGATATATGTGCCCAATTTATGTGATGGGCATGGAACTGGTGGCACATTCTCACAAGAAATATGAATTTCAACAGAAGAGGCAAGTACAAGGGGAAGAAAATTTTTTTACATGCTGCATCCTTTACTTCATGTAATTTACTGCAACCACTGTCTCATAAACATCACTGTTTTTAACTGAGTGGTACAATTTACCAATGAAGCATAAATATCGATGCATGAGATGGTGTTTATAATACATGTCTATGCACAGCATTTGTGGAGCTTGAAAACATGGTTCCAACAGACCAAACATGCCGCTTGGGGAAGTCTTGTACTAACAACTTTTGAAAACCCGTGCCAAGATTTTTGGTCCTACACTTATGGCTGCAATGAACAAGTAAAAGTTTGTGAACATGCTATCAGTGAGACATTAATTTTAAACTATCAACTGAGGAAATACAATGATTCTTCTGGAAATTTTTTCCATTCACATTCATGTGGGTTACAGTGTGCACCTTGTATTATTTGTATTTCAGACTGTGTAAAGAGTATAAGACATGATAATCTGTGTTCCTTTATGTTTCTAGGTTAGCTGTTTAGTTTGCAGGAATGAAGGTCAGGACAGAAGGGGAATGTTGGGCAAGGGACATAACATACCATTTCGAAGATTTTCCTTACACCAATATGCCAAGAGATTTACTATTATTCCAAAGCAGTCAGTGATTATTAAATAAATACATTTATAATATGGCTTGTGTAACCTACTTTAATTTGCAGCAGAAGACTAGTTTGTGGTAAATTTCACATACCATAGCAACCCCATTTTATATGTTTAACAAGTACTACAGAATGATGGTATACAGCACCTAATTCGCAGTTCCATGCATTCACACATTTGTATTTAATCACGTAACTGAAGGGTCAATTATTAAATAATATAAATCACACGCACTCTAGGGACTGGACTTTCCAGGCAATAATGAACAACTATTTCGTAAATAAACATTATCCATAGCAGGCCCCTGATACATACTTCAAATGACACCTAATCTTACCTCTTTTAAGTTTTCACAACTTCTGAACTAATACTTCGCTACCGGTAAAATGTGTACAAAGCGTTTAGATCAAACTGTTCAATCACATCATATCCCGAGAGGGTTTAGTATAATAACGCTGCAGTGTTCCACCCTGTCATTTCATCAAGATCCATGAACGCCATTTTCTTCAAAATAGTTCCGCTAATATTTCTGCTAAAAAACACAATACTTTAGCGGATAAAACTATATTACAAACCATTCTTCTAGTTATTTAAAATTAAACACTGTAATCATTTCATACTTAAAAACCAACGAATTACTCACAATGAATGTTGACAAACGCACATCACGCGAATAACGCCATTTTGTCACAGGTGATGCATTTGCGGTTATAATCATGGATTACAGCTGATCGCGCTGGTCCAGAAGGCTCTCTCTGGATATGACGTATCGTAAATCGATAACTACGTCTCGACCTTACATAGGCAGCAAGTTCGAACATCTTTGTGAACGAACTCTGTGAATCTTCGAGAACCACATGTACTCAAATAAATACGTAGCAAATTAAAAGCGTACAGTTTAATCTTAACGACGGATGACGACGGGGAAACAGTAGTTCTAACAGAAAATGCACCATTCAACCCATAAGTTGAATAATTTGTTTTGGAAAACCAATTCACTAAAATTAGCAAAGATGATACAGATACAAAATATACAAATAACCAACAAATGCATTTCGATATTTATGATGTATTTTATTCACAATGTTCTCACCAACACGTTTCGACCGGCATTACGCCGGCCATCTTCAGTGTGATATTCTTACAAGAATACAAACACACAAATTTGGTTAACTGTGTTACCGTCACTCCATAACAATTAAAATTATAATTTTGGTTCAATTTGTGTACGTAAATTAAATAGGCCTATAGGTTAAATTGGATAATTATTAAAAGCTTAGGAGTTAAAACTGTTTTGTCTGTGCGGAGTGATGACTGAAGCTGTAATGTGGCGAGTTTCAATCCAGCGTGTAGGTGATGTGTAGATTGTGGTATACTAGTTGGAGTTCCAAGTTAAACAGTTGATGAATGACCTTCATCTTTACCTAAAATGTAAACTTAGATATGAAGAACTAGAAAGCATATTTTTATTGGACCTTTGATCATCAGAAAAAAAGGAAATAATTAAAATTGCATATTCTCTTTCCTCTGTCTGCACACCAATCCACATACCGACCTAGTCAACAGTACCTTAAACACCACAGCAAACCACCCAAGCCAAGTCACGCGAAGCCAAAGTGTTAACTGGAGGGGCGGAGACTTGCGCGAAGCCATTCCTGCTTTTGACCACATTGCTAGGCTCAGTAACAGACACCTAAACTCTAACAGGGGAATATGCTTGCGCTAACGATTTTGAAGTCAGGCCGAGGGCCTTGACAAATTGTGCCAAAGACTAGGGCCTAGGTTGCCCTGGACTATGTGTGGGAGGGATACGTTTTGGTTGGTTGGCTGTCTGGGTTCCGAGCCCAAACTGGCTCTGTCGCATACTGGAGTTATGCGACTTTTGTCAGGCGTTTAGGTGAAGCCGCTGCGCCTGGGGGAGGGGAGTGCGGGCCGTGCCCCGGCTTTGCATCGAATACCTTGGCGTTTGCCTTACAACTGAGGAAAATCACGGAAAACTCAGTGAGGGTAACCGAATGGCGCTCGGCTGTTCAGCGTCGAACGCGATTCGTTGTGTCGACTTGGCCATCGCGGGCGATGGCCAAGTCGACTGGCCTGCTGTCCCTTGCCGCCCTTGGCTTTCGCGTCAGGCGACGGAGTCAACCCTCGATCAGGTTAAGTATCTGCCGAGTTGCCGTACTACGGGGTTCCCTACATCAGCTAACCTTGAGTCAAAGCTCTCGGTCAGGGCTCTGATGTGGTAGGCAAACAGCGGAACGCCCAGATCCTCGTGTATCTGCCTGTTACGTACGTACCAAGGGGAACCAGTAACGAGGCGAAGACACTTGGATTGTAACACCTAAAACTTCCGGACATGGGAACGGGCAGCGGACCTCCACGCAGGGCAAGCATAGTCCATCATAGGCCGGGTGAGCTGCTTATGTAGCAGGACTCCGTTCGTGACGGATAGATCACGCTTCCTATTCAGGAGGGGGCCCAGCATACCCATGCTTTGAACAGTCCTCTTCCTGACCTGGTCGATGTGAGGCGACCATGTGAGTCGTGTATTTAGGGTCACCCCCAGATAACGAGTAGTGTCGACCCATTCGATTGGTTCCCCGAAGAGTGTTACTGGTCGGGGCTGGATAAAGCGACGTCCGGCACGTGCGAAGATTATCGCGGTGCTGACTTAGAGACATTAATGGCGATTCTCCGCCAGTGAATCGGGCGATTTGGCAAAGGCGTTTTTCTATTTTTAGCGTGAGTGGCGAAAGGGAGTGATGCTGCCAGATGGCGTGGCCGTGAATAGCGTTCAGTTTGAAATGGAGTCGTGGATTGGTGCAACGCGTGCTTTCGCCGTTAAATCAATTTATAAGAACAAAGATAGCTACGTTGCCGCCCAACGTGAATTTCGCAAGAAATTCGGAATTCATCGAAACAGTAAAGTGCCGTCAGCTCATGCCATAAAGACGTGGGTAAACAACTTTGAAGAGACCGGCTCAACTGTTAAGAAGGAAGGTGTTAAAACAGTTCGCACCCCACAGAACATTGACGCTGTGAGAGCATCATTCGAACAAAGACCTCGCCGGTCGGCTGTGCGTCATTCCAAGAAACTGGGACTGTCAGAAAGCAGTGTCAGGCGTACAAAAACCACTGCATAGTTCTAAAGCAGTTCTAAAATAACAGTGTGGTCTGCTGTTGCAGCCTTCGTCATTATGGGTCCTTACTTCTTTGAGGACGAACGTGGAAGTGCTTGCACTGTGACCTCTGAGCGTTACGCACACATGTTAGAGGACTTCTTCATTCCTCGTCTCCAAGGTCTTCCAGTGAACATAATTTTAATACAAGAAACAATTAAAATATTCCTCACCTGAGTATGTACCAAACGGGACCCACCTATGCAGGTATTAAAGTATTCAATCCTCTTTCTACTGACAAGGACTTGTCACATAATGTGGACCAATTCAAGAAAGCTTTGAAAGATTTTTTACATACACACTCTTTCATACTACTGAAGAATTTGTTATGTGTAAAATTAGATAAACAACTATACTTGCACTTAGTCCCAATTTATATGGAACATTGATTCTTATTGGTTTGTTGACTGAACTTACATAATTCTTGTAAAATATTTGTGAATCTTTATTTCTTTCCTGTCTTATGCTTTGTTTGACTTGCCCATGTGGCGAACGGATGATAAATAAATAAAGCATTGTCACAAGAGGCAAAAAATGGGTGCATCAGTATCACCCAAAATTGAAAAGCCAGTCACTTGAATAAGGTCATCCCACTTCTCCTAAAAAGAAAAAAATTAAAAACTCAGCCTTCTGCTGGAAAATGCATGCTCACAGTGTTCCGTGACTAATGAGACATCATTCATCAGGAGTACATGGTACAAGGTGGGACAATCAACTCACAGGCTGACCTGAAGACCCTGAAGTGGTTGAACCAATGGATCAATCAAGTTCATTAGGAAAAAAGCTATGATACTCTTCTTCAACATGACGCCAGACCCAGGCTGGTGCTGCATTTCAGACACAGCAGCATTGGACTTGAAGTTGCTCCACACCCTCCCAACAACTCGGATTTGGCACCGTCTGACTTCAGGTTATCTGCAGCTCTCAACAGACATCTCAAAGGATTTCAATGCACATGTGATGAAGATGATCAAGCTGATAGGAGAAAGTGGTTTTGAGAAGGGCTTGAAAGATTCTACAGCAGCAAGTTCAAGAAACTTGTTAAGCGCTGTTGGCATTGCGCTGAACTAGAGGCAGACTATGTGGGAAAATGAGGTATGGAAACAAAACACATTCTGAGCTATATTTCGACTTTCGTTTCCCTTCGATACCTTGTCTGGATGTAGATACAAAATATAGAGGCATTACTCTCTGAACACCCGTTATATAAACTATGAACTTAGGTTTCTATACATGAAAAAGCAAAAACTGAACAAAACCCTGTATGACACACATTTGAAACTGGCAAACTTTTTTGATAATGATGGCATGTTACTGAAAAAGATACTAATGATAAATTAGAAATTGAAATGCAGAATAAGTACAAAAACCTAGATAATAAATTAAAGAAACTCTCAGAAAAACAAATTACAACACATGCATCTAATGAGATCATAAAATATTTTCCCAAGGGTAATTAACAAGAAGGACATTGTATTTTCTAACGAAGAATATACTGTTCTTAGTAAAGGTTTAAAATACAACCTACATTTTAAAAAAAAAGACTGGATAAGAAATTTAGCCTTAGAAGCAGAAAATGACCTGAATTTTGTCCACGTTCAAGACCAAGATATTTTAAGAAGTCTGATGGCAAAGAATATAGAAATATTGTATAAAACAAAATAATCAAAAACCAATGTTTAATTTTAGTGTAAATAGAGAAGGGAGAATATTAAATCAAGTTCAGGAAAAGCTTATGACTAACAATGTTATTGTAACAAAAGCAAAAGAGGACAATTCCATCATTATCATAAAAGAAGAGGAATATGGCTATAAAATTAATCAGTTTTTCTTAAGGAATGGACTGAAAAAGACGCAGACCCTACTAAAAACTATCAAAATTTGACATACTGTCACTAAAAATAAAACATATCAGATAGTCAAAAATGGAAATCTGTTGATACATAAGCAGACACGAGTATTTATGACATTAATAATATTTGTGATAAATCAGAATTCACTCTAGAACAAGAAGAAATCAATTCTATCTACTTCTTATACATTACAATAAGCAGATAAATTAATTATTTAGACAGTCACTAAGTTCTCAATATATAGAAAGCCCACCACTACAAATTGCATAATCCCTTTCAATGTTTGCCATCTAATAACACACAATTTAGCAGCAGTTAGATATTTTAACAACCATCTGAATACATACAGTTTACTTCCCCATGATAAAAAGAACGAATTAAAGACCATAATTTCTATTGTACAAATAATCAATGTGACTCAAAATTTTTCAGTAACATAAATTGTGAATGGAACTCATAAGAAAAAGAGGATATTATTACTAACATGAATGGCTTCAAAAATGGTACATGGGTTTCTTTTATATATGTAGGAAAAGAAACTAAATTTATAACAGAATTGTTTAGAGACACTGATGTCAACATATCCTACAGAATAAATAATATTACTGAGAAATTATGGCCAACAGACAGTATGATATAAGGAAAAATACAGTAAAAATGGCATTTATTCTTGAAAGTGTCCAGAATGTGGAGGGAGGGGGGAACTTAGGACAGACTGAAAGACTACTTCGAATTAGGTTCAAGGAATATCATCATATAAACAACAAAATCATAATTCAAAGTTCTCTCAAAATCTCCTAGGATGCCACCACTCTATCAGATCAATACAGGAAATCATGGCGGTAGTAGTAGGTTGTAAATAAAGAGACCATTATGAATGTTTTAGAAAAGTTTTGTATTTATGAGGAAACATACAACAGCAATCAATTCAACAATAAATCTACCATAAGCTATAACTGAATACTGGAGACCACAGTGAAACATAAATATGCCAGTGAATGCCAAGCCCCCTCTCATACCTCCACTTCCTACAATATTCAGTGGTGGATCAGCCGTCAAAACACCAAGTATGTAGCTCCCACCTTATGTTGTATGCTGTTTACTATGTTGTCTATATGCACATAAAATGTAAGTAACATTCAATAAGCAATATGTGAGAGTATGTATAAAAAATCTGCATCATTTACTAGAGATAAAAATGGTCCAGAACTTCATATTACTGTTATCAGTCATCTGGTATACAACAGCTCTGGACCACACTAACAGTTTTTGGTACACAGGAATGTGTCCAGTGCACTCCCCTTTACTTGGACATACAAGGATTTTACGAACAAGCAATATAAATCAAGTGTTCCATTTTAAAGTTATCACAAGCCAAGACGTGAGAACATGTTTCGCTATACATACTACGCTAAGCTTTGCTCTGACAAACACAACATGTGAAGGCTTTTACATTACTCTTAGTTTTTACCCTTTATCATATTTTAGTTTGTTTTTTATGCTATTATTTTACAATTCCACATAAATTATATGCAAGTTTTTCTGAAACATGGTTATGTATTAGTTTTAACCTAATTATTCCATTTTTGGAATAATGTTACAGTTCATAACACTGTAGAGAGATGCCTCTCTCCCTTTGCATTTCTTTTTGTGTACTCGATGTCTACCAGACGATGGCTGATCAAGACGGTCAAAACATGCTGTAGCGTATAATAATAGACTATTGTACAACATCTATACGTTATGTGTGGACGGATTTTTTCACATCTTATGAACAAGAAAATAATAAGGGGGGGGGGACACTTCTTTGTACTGTAACAAATATTTGTACTAATATCATTCCTCTGTCTCACGCAAGACTTCCACTTCTCTGTAAACGTAAAATTACCCTTTGTATTGCACTTACCAAATCAACATACCTATTGTCTGTTTCATTTTCTACTGCTACACTTTCTGAGCCTTCCAAAATATTCTCCACTAAGTCCACCTGCGTGGTAACAGTCCGCTTTGGAACGTTCAACACTTTCATGAACTGGTACAAAGCTTTCTCATCACTGTCACAATTTACAACATTAGCTCCTTCATCTACTGGCAACTGCTTTAATACTTTATCTGCTGTCTTTACCCTCGCTTCCTCATTACAAGATATATGATCACTTAATGCATCTAACCCATTGCACACAGTTGTAATTTCTTTCCGGCACTGTTTGGGTATGTTCTTGCTCCAAGACCACACCGCATGCTGATGCTTTGTCAGATTCTCAATATCTTGTTCCTTTACGAGCAGTGGAGATTGGTGTGATTTTGAAACAACCTGACGTTCTGCAGCACCCTTGTTTTGCTGATCAGAGAGAACTTCAGCACATTCTTTTTCCATGCTGACTCCACTATCATTTGATAATGCCGGCTGACTGGAGAGATGGACATGAAGATGTGGCAAGAAAAACTGCGGTTCTTTTTCTACTGTAACCGATTTCAATTTTGAAGACCTTTGAACAACATTCTTTACAGACTTCTTCTTTGAAAACTGGTCTGCATTAATGAATAATCGACTGGATAACTGGGGCTGAATAAAATCCTTAGAAAGCTCTGCTACTGAATTATGGGGATTGGATTTTGAAAAGAACATTTCATTCATTGAGGAGGATTCTAATAACCGGGGTTTGGATTTTTTGGGGGCTCTTGGCAAATTATCACTGGTTGAAATGTCTTTTCTAATTGGTGAATGGCTTGTTGAATAGGCAGCTTTCTCGCTTTTCTTATTCAACTCCCCTTTCTTCAGTTTAACTACAGCACACATTTTAAGCTTAGGATCTGAAAGAAACACAAACAATGAAAGTTACATTCTCTCCGGTTACAGATGACGTATAAAGCAATGCACATATGAATATCAATGCAGCATAATTTTCTTCCTCTACTGAAATCAATTCTGATGGCAGTTTTTTAAAATGGAAGAGGGTCTATGAATATCAAAGACTTAATTTATAACACCAAACACCAGGGTGAATGCTATTTTTTGAACAGCCACTAGCTCTGAAGCTCACAGTGTACATGGCCAAACTGTAGGCCACTTGTACCCTTACAACTACACTTCCAGGTGACTTATTGGCCAACATTTTAAGTGCAGTAAACTTCCTTCTCATCCAAGAAATATCAGCAACAACTTCATCACTGAATAGCATGACCTTTCACCTGCTACTTATCTTGATATTTCTCAGTTTCGATGGGTTATCGATTTTTAAGACAACCTAACCATACAGCCTGTAACTATAAGGGTTAAGTGGCTGCATTTTTTACAGCACTGGAAAGATAAATGCCACGCATTTTATTACACACTAATTTAAATAACCTACATTACATCTCTCTTTAGTACCACAACAAATTTCATTTTCAAACCGGGTGTAGCTGAAATTGCACATGAAAGGCCTCATTGTACCAAACATCTTTCATTACAACATCTGTTTTTAAATAAGTCATACTTAGAATCCTTTAAGTAACGGTTATATCCAAATAAAATTTCCTTATACAGGCAGTCCATGAAACTGCAGACAGTATGTCACTAAAGCTGCTGACACTTCTGATTCAAATTTAAGAATTGTAACAATTATACAGTGATGAAAAGTCACACAACCTACTGGGGGGGGGGGGGGGGGGGGGGGGGACCTCAAAAAAAAAAAAAAAAAAAAAGAGCGCTGTTTCTTGGAATTGGGCGGGTGTATGGGGAAAAA